>JGI24707J26582_10000318_pt1 | contig 36587 bp, 41 predicted proteins | sample BioPla1DNA1_FD_26582 | JGI IMG/M metagenome (IMG submission 26582)
ATCCGCACATAGCCTTTGCCTCCGCGGCGGCTCTCGGTTATATAACCATCCTGTTCAGTAAACCTAGTACTGATAACATAGGTGACCTGTGAAGGCACACAGCTGAAAGTCTCAGCCAGCTCCGAGCGCTGTATTTCAATGCGATTTTCTTCACTGCGATCTATCAGGACTTTTAGATACTGTTCAATTTTATCGGCTAAACTTCTTTTCATATCTTTCATCCTTTGACTTTGTTTGACTTTCATTTCTATTTTATTATGAGTTGGCCGGCTAGTAAACTCCTGTTTCAATCTCTTACAGGCAGTGTCGCTGGATATTTTGACTTTTCTTAACCATTTCTCCTTATTTCTATTGTATCCATCTTTCGGCGCCTTCAATCCTTGGTTAAAGTCAAAAAAATAAAGGCTTAAATAGCCCTCACATGATTGTTTTATCTTTGCCCAGGAAAACGGGACGATGTGGTCGTCCCCTACAGTCCTATAAGACTGGCGACAGCGGAATTGAACCTTTTATGAAGCGCCCCCCACCAAGACCAAATGCTAACTGGGCGAGCGTGAAAGGATTCAATGGAGTAAGGAGGGATGGCGATTAAGCAGCCAATCAAACATAACAGGCTATCAATCAAGCTGGCAAGAATATCACCCGTATCGCTGGCATCACTCAGTGGAGACTGGCGACAGCGGAATTGAACCTTTCATGAAGCGCCCCCCACCAAGACATCAGCTTTCCCAGCTAAGTTCGATTTTACTGCCATCGCTGATAGGAGTTGTGAAACCTGCGCTTTCTCCATCTACGTACATCAGAAGTCTGCCGGTGGCATTGGGTTTTACTTCTATCACTCTGAAGATATCACTGAAAATGGCTTGATTATGGCTTCGGTCTAGCTGTAATTCCAACCCGTCAGTTAATAAATCATCCAGATCAACCTGTCGGCCGTTGGTCAATAGGCGCACTTGCCGACTGTTTAACTCCACAGGCTGCCCATTTACGGTAACCATCAATTTCAGCAATTCCTGGCTGCCAGGAATATCCCTTATTCTTGGCTCGGCTGACTTCAATTGATAGCCAACCCGATCCCCCCAGTCGATCAAATCCTGTAACTGTGCGGGGCGGCCATTTACAGTGACCTCTATCGGCAACCAGCGGCAAATCTTATCTTCGCCATTTAGCCGATAGTGATAGATGGTTTCCTCCAACATCTGCGCTGGTACTCCCGCCTGTAGCAGCACATTGTTCAGTTGATTGGCCTGCAATGCCCTTATCTGGGCTCGATCAGGAATCTCACGGTCGATATCCCATTTCTCNCCATTTANGGTCAANGTAGGCACTAATGACACTTCTTCGCCGTTCACCCAGGCTCTGCCCTCCGTGAGAGGTATCAGATCTTTGATGAAAATATGCGCATCAGTTCCATCCGTCCCTCGGACATAGCTGATATGGTCTCCCTCTTTAATAGGAGTATCTAAAGATGCCTCTTCTCCATTTACCTGGATTACAGGTGGTGTGCCCAACTCTCCCTTAAACACCTTTATTACACCATTCAATTCCAGAGTTTTGCCCAAGCCCGGCTTTCCATAAATGTTAGCCAGAGAGATGCCGGAACTCAGTAGAGCACTGGCCACAGTAAGTTGGCCCATATTCCACATGGGGATCTCACGATCATTGACCTGTACCCGAACAAAGGGCGTTACTGAAGTTGTCAAGGAATGATAAGCAATACCTAAAGGCGTGACACCCTGAGGCCCGGTCAAATAGTCGGGGTCAACGGTTATATAATCGAAAGCCTCATGGGTGCGTGTACCAACACGATTAGCCGGCAGTCCTAAGGATGAGGCTAGTATACCCATGAGGTTAACAGTCAAGCTCCCTCCCCCCACGCATATTACGGCATCCGGTGCTTTTTGATTTAGAGAAAGGATGCTTTCCGCAATAGCCCTAGCAATTTCTTGGGTAGTGGGCTCTAATACTTTGGTTACTTCTGCTATGGGTAATTGGAGTTGGTTGCCCAAAATATCCACAGATTCAAGGACTTCATGGCTCAGCATTTGTCTTTTTAACTGCTCCGCACTCAAAAAGTCGAGTAAATAATGGGAGGCCAGCTTTTCGGTGAGCTCGTCCCCGCCCAGCGGAACCATGGCATAAGCATAGACGTTGCCATTTCTGACCAGAGCAATATCTGCGGTGCCTGCTCCAATATCAACCAGGGCCAGGTTGAGCATGCGCATATTGGGAGAAATAGCGACCGCAATAGCCGCTATAGGCTCCAAGGTCAGGCTGTGGACACTCAAGTCAGCATGTTTGAGAGCTGAAAAGAGGCTGTCTACTACCACTCTAGGCAGAAAGGTAGCTACCACTTCTACGGCAATCTCTGCTCCTATCTGACCTACCAGGTTGCCTAAGACCTGTTGCTCCAACTCATAGGCCACCACACTGTATCCCACACAAAAATACTGGCTGTTGTCTCCGCTCCGGCGTTCTCCGTCCACTAGTTGAGTTTGGGCGTTCTGTACTGCTTCCAATTCCAGAGCCGTAACTTCCTGCCGGGTGATCTCGCTATTCTCAGGACGCTTTTTGCGAGCGGTACCCCCAGTAGTTCTTAAGGATCTTCCTGCAGCCGCTGCGGCGGCGGACTCCAACTTNAGATTGGTTTTCTTCTCCAGGGACAGTTTTATATCCAATATGGTCTTGGCAACCGCTTCCACATCATGGATCTGCCCGTCCATCATAGCACGGGTTTGGTGTTCTCGCATTTCACTACCGATGACTACGTATCCATCTGCCGATTTTTCCATAACTAGTCCCACGATTTTACGAGTACCGATATCCAGGGCGAAAGTTTTATCTTCCATATATGATCCTCCCCTGCTCCTGTAAGATAGTATCTATTTACCGTGTCTGGGCTTTGGCAACCGACTCTTTATTATCAGCCATACAAAGCGAGGCAACACCAATTGGCGCTTGTAACGAGAAGGTTCAGCTAGCAAACGGTAGAGCCATTCCAGATTGAGTTTTATCATCCACTCAGGTGCTCTTTTTTTATGACCCGAGATTACATCCAAACTTCCCCCGATACCAATACATACCGGAACTCTCAACTGTTTCTTATGTTGGTCGATCCACCATTCTTGCCGGGGTGCCCCTAGGCCAACGAACAGAACCTGGGGAGCGCTACTTACTATGTCAGCAATTATTTCCGGCTCCTCGCCGGCGTTGAAATAGCCATGCCGAACCCCGCTCACCGTTAAACCAGGATAACGCTCCTGTAGTATTTGGGCCGCTTGTTCCGCTATGCCAGGTGCTGCTCCTAAAAAGAATACCTTCCAGCCCCGCGCCGCTGCTCTCTGGCAGATTCGTTCCATGAGATCAATACCGGTTACTCGTTCCGGAACCTCTATGCCTAGCTGACGAGCCCCCCATACTATACCTATACCATCCGGGGTAACCAGCCAAGCCCGATTGATAAGATCGCGCAGTGGCTCATCAAAATGNGCCTGATAGGCGATCTCNGCATTTAAGGTTATTATATGCGCACTTGCACCAGGCTCTGCCTGCTCGATCCAGCCTTCTACCTTATCTAAAGCAACAGCCATAGTAAAGGGGTCCAAGCGGCACCCTAGTACGTATGAATTACTATCATGCATGTTTATCTCCATTTGTCGTCAATCTTCTTCTCTATGTGTAAATTAGCCTTTGCTTTAGTTTTTCCTCCCTCTTCAGAGCCTTAACCATCAGAAAATGAAAATTCCGTGTCCAAGGACACGGCTCCATAACCGCTGGCAAACAAAAAGCAAACAGCTGAAATTGCTGTCTGCCTCATGTCATTTTCATGGTTCATCAGAATTCGGATCTGACCGTAGCCGCGGAGGTGATCCGATCTACTAACACTTACACCCGTCCCACTTCTTCAAGGAGGGTTTGGGTAGCTTCGTCTTCAGATTGAATTACTTTTTGCAGGGCTTCATAACTACGCACCACATTGATCAAAGTAACCATTTCCTGCACAGCCACTACATTTGATTCCTCCAGGTATCCAGACAAAATCTCCGGATTTTCAACCAGTAACGGCTCCTGATCGGTGTTCAAAAGACTTCCTCCCAGTCTTTCCAATTGGTCTTGATTATCAAAACTAACCACCTGGAGGCGGGCTATTTCCTCGCCATTATCGGTCACATACCCATCCCGATCCACAGCGAACTCGCCTTCCAGATAGATGTAATCATAGTATTCATCCAAGACTGCATAACCCTGATTGGTGGTTAAAAGGCCATCCCCATCGATCTTCAAACATCCTCCCCGAGTATAGCGAATCCCCTCAGGAGTCTCTACCACCAAATAGGAATCAGGTGTGCTTAGTGCGATATCAGTTGCATTATGGGTCAGCTTGAGATTACCGATACTGTAATCAGTAATGATCCCTCCCAGACAGGCACCCGTTCCCAGAGATCCGATCACTTCCGACTTCTGGGGCTGGGGGATCCCAGTCTGGGTATCCAATTCTCCCATGCGGCTTAACAGCATGCTGGGAAATGCACTGGCCACTGTAGAGCTTCGCTTAAAGCCGGCTGTATTAACATTGGCTAAATTGTTGGCCACAACATCCTGGCGCGTCATCTGCAGCATCATTCCTGATCCAGCTGTATATATTCCTTTTAGCAAAGGTTTCCCTCCCAATGGTTAACTTCTTATATTTATATCGAATTACGGTGAAAAAACTTTAGTATTACGCAAAACGGGGACAGCTTAACTGTCCCCATCAGAGCGTCGTCTAAAATCTCTTAAGTTAATCAAATAAAGCGGTCGGTCAGTGTAGGTAACGGGGACATTGTCGTCAAAAGGTATCCCCTGACCATACACCACCTCAATCGCAGCCTTTATATTTGTTGACCTTTTCTGCTGCGGTTCTCTCTTAGACCAGGTATGTGTTTATATCAGTTACATAATTCTTTTAGGCGCTTTGCCACCACGGGCGCGTTGCAGAGTCTTCATCTCGTGCAATGCTTTGCCAGTCCCCATCGCTACACAAGATACTGGGTCTTCAGCAATATGTACCGGTAAATTGGTTTCATGGGAAAGAAGTGTGTCCAGACCATCTAGCAAGGAACCTCCTCCAGTCATCACAATACCATTGTTGACAATATCGGCAGCCAATTCCGGCGGGGTGATCTCCAGCACTTTTTTCACTCCTTCGATGACTGCTGCCAGTGGTTCCTGCATAGCGTGCCAGCTTTCGTGAGAACTTATCTGGACGGTCTTGGGCAACCCAGTCAATAGATCCCGACCACGGATATCCATGACTCTATCCCGATTGGTATCTGTCACCCAGGCAGTTCCTACCTGTATCTTTAATTCCTCGGCAGTACGGTCTCCAATCATCAGATTATATTCACGTCTTACATAACGAATAATGGATTCATCGAACTTGTCTCCGCCTATGCGTAGAGATGTATTGCAGACTATCCCTCCCAAGGAAAGTACTGCAATATCTGAAGTTCCTCCACCGATATCCACCACCATATTGCCAGTGGCTCCTGAGATATTTATACCTGCACCCAATGCAGCTGCCAGTGGCTCTTCTATGATATAAGATTGTCTCGCCCCAGAAGATAAAGTAGCCTGGCGAACAGCTCGCTCTTCCACATCGGTAGCTCCAGTGGGAATACAGACGATAACCCGTGGTTTGAAAAACATACGCTTACCCAACACCTTGCGGAGAAAGTGGGTGAGCATTTTTTCAGTGGTGTCATAATCAGCAATAACCCCTTCTTTGAGCGGCCGAATGGCAACAATATGCCCGGGAGTTCGTCCCAACATCAGGCGAGCTTCTTCACCAACCGCAATTATTCGATTGGTATTACGGTCAATAGCAACCACTGATGGTTCATGTAGCACAATACCCTTACCTTTTTTAAACACCAGTACACTAGCCGTACCCAAATCAATCCCAATATCTTCCTCAAAGAACACGCGGCAAGGCCCTCCCTACAAAATTCTTCATTTCTAACAGTATTTTACCGCTTATTTGAAACTATTGCTATTAGTTTGTAGTTGAGAAGATGTATAGTGGGCATATTTCTGTCGAGTTGCCTCTCCTCCCCGCAGGTGTCTCTCCGCTTTGTTTTTGTCCAGAACCTGTTTCACTTCTTCCGCTAGCTGCTTATTTATCCGGGGCAGCCTCTCGGATACGTCTTTGTGCACGGTGCTTTTGCTGATTCCAAACACTTCGGCAGTCTGCCGCACGGTATCAGTGGTCTGAATTATATGCTGAGCTATGCGCACCGCTCTTTTGCGAATATAGTTCTGCATGCTCCGCCTCCCTTGTTGAATTAGTTAAATATATTCAAAGAGGGAAGCATTTAAGAACTGTTAGTAAGGTATTTTATATATCCGGGTGCCGGGATAATAGTGAGCCAGTATTTGCTGATAGTTTTTTCCCTGCAAGGCCATGCCTTGGGCACCGTATTGACATAGACCCACCCCATGCCCATAGCCGTAGCTGATTACATTGATGCCTTGATTTTCCATTCTGACCGTACACCTGGTGGATGGCAACCCAAAAGCCTGTCGAAACTCACTGCCCTTCATCACCTTTTGATTGACCTTGACCTGTTCAATCCTGCCCGTAGAACTGGTAGCCATCACCTCAACACATTCTCCTTCACCACTTACTGCTACTACATCCTGCCAGTCTAACACCTGTTCAGTTTTATAGCGCTTGGAAATTTGGCAGTAACCACACTGTACTGACTGGAGATAATCAATGTTTTGCCCAAACACTTCCAGGGCACTGGCAGTTTGCCCGCCACAGGTGGAGTGATAGAGAGCATCGATCAGCTGGTTATCATGGAGGATCACTTGTCCGCGAGTCTCTTCTACNGCCTGTTGGATATTGAGCCACCATTGCTCACTTTGATGAGGATGGCGCCCGGNGAATTCTTCATAACTCAGATATCCCTGACAGGTATTGATATTGTCAGATAAGTCAGCTTGGTGTGGGTAAGACTTCCCTTCGGTGAGTTTGCGTAGTGCATAGGTACGAGCACAAATCGCCTGAGCTTTAAGAGCCTCAGACTCAAAAGAGGCCGGCATTTCGGCGGCAACAGTCCCGATAATGTACTCCTCCAGATCCATCTGTTCCACTTGGCCGCTTTGACTACGATACACTGTAACCATAGGCAGCTCATGGATAGACTGAGTACTACACCCTCGTAGGGCAAAAAAAACCGCCAAAGCGGCAAACACTATGGCTGAACTGAATATGATTATTTTTTTCATGTTAAATAAATATGTAGAAACCATGATATTCATGCTTGGAAATCATGGTTTGTTAAACACGTCTTATATTAGCGCCCAATCCGTTCAGCTTGGCTACTATATTTTCATAGCCTCGATCAATATGCTCGCTGTTCATGATGTTCGTGGATCCACGGGCTGTTAGACCAGCTATCATTAAGGCCGCCCCGGCTCTGAGATCAGTAGCTCTTACCCGTGCTCCGGTCAGTTCACGGCAGCCTTTTATTATCGCCGTTCGTCCCTCAGTCTTGATTTTAGCTCCCATTCGCAGTAGTTCGGCCACGTGCATAAAGCGGTTTTCAAATACCGATTCAGTGATGACGCTACTGCCTCTTGCCAGGCTCAAGTAAGCCATGAATTGAGCCTGCATATCAGTAGGAAATCCCGGATAAGGTTGGGTTTTTATATAAACTGGTTTAATATCTTGCTGACGATAAACTCTGATATGACCATTATTTTCTTCAACTATGGCATTGCTTTCCAATAACTTGGCGGTCACTGCTTTGAGATGTTCAGGAATAATATTTTTAATGATAATATCTCCTGCGGTGGCGGCCGCTGCCACCATATAGGTTCCGGCTTCGATGCGATCTGGTATGGGTGAATAATCAGTGGAGCTTAGTTTTTCTACTCCTTCTATCTTAATAACATTACTACCCGCCCCGGTTATACGGGCTCCCATACTATTCATAAAGTTGGCCAGATCCACTATTTCCGGTTCCAGGGCAGCGTTCTCGATATAAGTGGTTCCTTGGGCCAGACTCGCCGCCATCATGATATTTTCTGTCGCACCTACACTGGGGTAATCCAGATAAACATGATTGCCATAAAGCTGGTTAGCTTTGGCTATCACGTCCCCTCCGGTCACATTTATGCTAGCACCCAAAGCTTCAAAACCCTTAAGATGCAGATCGATAGGCCGCGTTCCTATGGCACACCCTCCCGGCAATGACACCCGAACTGATCCTTTTTTGGCCAACAATGGCCCCATCACCAAAAAGGAGGCTCGAATCAATCTCACCAGCTCATAAGGAGGTGTCTCTCTGACCGCCCCACCGGAAAAATGTAAACTGCGATCTCTATAATCCACTTTCACTCCCAAGTATTGAATGAGTTCTGTTATTACCGTCACATCTCTAATATCAGGAACATTTTTAATGATCTTAGTTTCATCGCTTAGCAATGAGGCGGCCAAAATGGGCAAAATAGCGTTTTTTGATGAACTTACCTCCACTTCTCCCATCAGTCTAACTTTCCCAGGAACCAGCATATGAACCCATCACCTCCTAAAATGCTAGTAATTCCCAACAATCCGTGGAAATCCTATGTAAACGTAGGTTTTGTCCTGGGACGGACTGCTGTAAAAAGCAACCTGAACATTATAACGCTGGCCATCGCTCCAGATCGGCTTTATGCTCTTGGCCAGGCTTTGGCTGTAGCCAGTAGAACTAAAAGTCATCCCCTCATGGTAGTTTTCGATTGTTACCGCATCCAGGTTCTTCATGACGACCCCAGCTAACTGAGAAGTGCCCTCCTCATCAAAAGTGTTTTTTAGCTCGCCTTTATAGAGATAATAATCATGCCACTCTAAAATGCCTATTTTCTGCAGCTGTTCCTTGAGCGATGGTATGGCTTTATCCGGTTCACTGGTCTTAGCACTAACAATAAAATGCGTTTCCTCATGGTTGGTAATGGACTGTAATGCCAAGTAATAGTCAATCCCATTGACAGTAGTACTGTATTCCATTTCCAAGCCCTGTTCACTAGAATGGATAAGCACTTTATCGGGTTTATATTCCAAATTTAGGCTGGATGCCATTTGGCGCATGTATCTTTTCAATTCATTTTCAGTGGAACTCGTTCTTAGCTTTGCCCAGCAATCCTGGTGCGATTCCAGAGAAAATGCACCGATGGATGCAAAAGCTAGGGAATATGGGGAACGACTTTCAATATGTCTGCCCATGGTATAGTCGATGGTATGATTACCCAAAAAACACAACAAAATAAAAAAAACTATGGAAAATAAAGCTCTCTTCATTCTCTATCCCTCCCCGATTCAGGTAACAGAATTCTTGCCATCATGGGGAGGTATTATTCTTGTCCAAGCTTTTATTATTTTTCAAAATATGACTAAAAAGACCTGACTTAGTCAGGTCTATCCTCGGTTATACTATTGTCTTCCGGCTGCTCATCCTGGCTTACCGCCAGGGTCTCCTGATTAAGCCGTTGCTCCTCCTCTAGTTTCAGCAGGTACTCTTCCTTTTGTTTTTTGGCTATTCGAGCTTTCTTTTCAAATTTAACCGTTTGCCGCCAAATCACAATAGCGAATACAATCGTACAAACGAACACAATTCCGATTAAAATTAGAAAAGCGGTTTTCAATGGCTCCCCCCCTACCCAATCTGTTATGGTTCATCCTCCTGATCAGGCGCCCAAATAGACTCATCCTGTTCCTTTTTTTTCTTGCGCTTATTTTTCGCAGCCAAAGCGTTTTCCTGAACTTTATAGGTAGCCTGCCAAAGTAGGAGGTATATTAGCCCCTTTACTAGATAATAAACAAGTGTAACTACGATAAGAGTCTTGAGCATACTCTCCATGCAATTTACCCCGCAAGTTTGTCCCCCGTCGTAACATTATGCCTGAATCATAATAATATTCCAAAGCCGGAAGGTTTGTCAAAACCTTCCGGCTTGGTATGGCTATTCTCTATCTCTATACATCAATGTCTGTCCCGGCTGCTCTTAACCGGGCAATAGCTCGCTGCATGGCTAATTGAGCGCGTGAATAATTTATGTTTTCATCACGCTGGGTGAGCCTCCGGCGGGCGCGTTCTGCAGCCGCCTTGGCACGGAGTACGTCAATTTCATACCCATGTTCCGCTGTTTCCGCCAAAACTCGGGCCGTGTTATCAACAACCTCCATGAAACCACCACTCATGGCAATCTTTTGCTCCTTGTTCTGGGCATCTTTGTAGCGAAGAACCCCAATTTTGAGAGCTGCGACCAGCGGCGCGTGGTTTCTCAAAACCCCCAATTCACCTTCCACAGCGGGAGCAACCAAAAACTGAACCTCATCCTTGAACAGGATCTGTTCAGGGGTCACTATCTCTAGCATGAAGGTGTTTTCTGCCATACGCTACGCCTCCAGTCTTTTTGCTTTGGCGATGGCGGTGTCGATATTACCGACCATAAGGAAGGCGGCCTCGGTTAAGTGGTCATGTTTGCCTTCCAGTACTTCGGAGAATGATTCAACGGTTTCTCCAACTGGTACATAAATTCCCGGTGATCCTGTAAACTGCTCAGCCACGTGGAAAGGTTGTGACAGGAAGCGCTGGATCTTGCGGGCCCGGGCCACGATCAGCTTATCCTCATCGGATAGCTCATCCATACCCAGTATGGCTATGATATCCTGCAGTTCCTTATATCTCTGCAGAATCTGCTGGACGCCTCGGGCTGTATAGTAATGCTTCTCACCCAAGACCACTGGATCTAGAATACGCGAGGTGGAATCCAGTGGATCCACGGCGGGATAGATACCCAGCTCAGCAATGGAACGAGCCAAAACGGTGGTGGCATCCAAGTGAGCAAAGGTTGTGGCCGGGGCAGGGTCAGTCAAGTCGTCAGCTGGCACATAAACTGCTTGAGCTGAGGTAATTGACCCCTTGCGGGTGGAAGTTATCCGCTCCTGCAATAATCCCATGTCTGTAGCCAAGGTGGGTTGATAACCAACCGCAGAAGGCATACGGCCCAGCAGAGCCGACACTTCGTTACCTGCCTGAGCAAAGCGGAAAATGTTGTCGATGAATATGAGTACGTCCAATCCGGACATATCACGGAAGTACTCAGCAACCGTCAAACCAGTCAATCCAACCCGCAGACGGGCTCCGGGAGGCTCATTCATCTGACCAAAGATCAAAGCACACTTGTCGATAACTCCAGACTCGGTCATTTCACCCCAGAGATCGTTACCTTCACGGGTACGTTCACCAACACCAGTAAATACTGAATAGCCGCCATGCTCATAAGCAATGTTGCGGATCAGTTCCTGGATAATAACAGTCTTACCAACACCGGCGCCGCCGAATAATCCAATTTTACCGCCTTTGGCATAAGGACAGATCAAGTCAGTAACCTTAATACCGGTTTCCAATTGTTCTGTGGCAGGCAGCTGATCTACCAGTGCGGGAGGGTTACGGTGAATTTCCCAATGGTCTGCGGCTTCTACCGGTCCGCCCTCATCAACAGGCTGACCTAAAACATTTAAGATGCGTCCCAGACAACCTTCTCCCACTGGGACTCTAATAGTTGCCCCAGTATTGGTTGCCTTCATTCCGCGCATAACACCATCAGTAGGCTGCAGAGCAACGCAACGAACTGTATCATTACCCAAATGCTGCATGGCTTCCAGGGTAACATCGATGTCAACTGCTCTTACACTACTATCCTGTTCGCTAGACTTTATGGTAATAGCATTCATAAGGTCTGGCAACTCGCCAGGTTTAAAGCGGATGTCGACGACTGCGCCGATAACCTGGGTTACCTCTCCGTATGTCACATTCGCCATCCTCTACTTTCCTCCTTTATTCAGAGCTTCAGCGCCGCCGACGATATCGAGGATTTCATCAGTTATTGCTGCCTGACGGACCTTGTTCATTTCCAGAGTCAGCGTATCGATGATTTCCCCAGCGTTTTGTGTGGCATTGCTCATGGCGGTCATTCGAGCACCGAGTTCGCTGGCCTTACTTTCCAGCATGGCATGATAGATCTGGCTGCCAATATAACGTGGCAACAGAGTCAAAAGAATGTCTTCGGCACTCGGTTCATAAATATAATCAACTAAATGTTCTTCGGTTTCCTCTTGCTGAGGTGGTTCCAAAGGTAGAATCTTGGTTATAGTTGGAACTTGTCTCAGCACATTAATAAACCTTCCATAGACGATGTATACCTCGTCTACTTCCTCATTTTCATAAGCATTCATCACATAGTTGCCAATTTCGCGTGCATCGGCATAGCTGATCCTATCACCTAGGTTAACAAACTCAGCATCAACCAATCCACGTTTCCGGAAAAAGTCGCGCCCTCTCTGTCCTACCGCGATAACACCGTTTTCGGTCTTGCGTTCATCCTCATCCATGGCTGTCATAGCTGCTCGGATGATATTGGTATTGAAGGCTCCACATAGGCCACGGTCACCCGTGATAACAACGTAACCTACTCTACGAATCTCCTCGCGGGTTTCCAGGAGCGGGTGCCGGACGTCAAACGCCACAGCAGCCAGACGAGCCAGGGTTCCCTGCAGAGTCTCCGTGTAGGGTCGGGATGCCTCGGCACTCTCCTGAGCACGGCGCAGCTTCGCAGCAGCTACCATTTTCATGGCCTTGGTAATTTGCTGCATGTTTTTTACACTTCTTATTCTGCGTTTATACTCTCTTACGCCAGCTCCTGCCATTTATCTCACCACCTATACTGCGAACGTAGATTTGAACTCAGTAATAGCCTTCTGGAGCTTTTCTTCAGTGGCATCATCCATTTTTCCAGTAGACTTAATATTGTTCAAAACGTCGGCATAGGCACTGCGCATAAACTTTAGGAAGTCAGTTTCGAATTCCAATACTTTGTCTTTGGGCAGTTCATCCAAATATCCGTTAACGGCAGAATAAATGGATACTACCTGCTCTTCCATAGACATCGGCTGATACTGACCTTGTTTCAGGATTTCTGTGGTCCGCTCACCTCTGGTCAGTCGTGCCAGAGTAGCTCTGTCCAGATCCGATCCAAACTGAGCAAAAGCAGCCAATTCACGATACTGAGCCAGGTCAAGACGAAGCTGACCCGCAACCGATTTCATAGCCTTGGTCTGGGCCGCCCCACCTACTCGGCTAACTGAAAGACCTGCATTAATAGCTGGTCTTTGTCCTGCATAGAACAAGTCAGTTTCCAGATAGATCTGTCCATCGGTGATGGAAATAACATTAGTGGGGATATAAGCAGAAACGTCACCAGCTTGGGTTTCTATGATGGGTAGTGCGGTGATGGATCCGCCTCCATGCTCTTCGTTGAGCTTGCAAGCTCTTTCCAGTAAGCGGGAGTGCAGATAGAAAACGTCACCTGGATAAGCTTCACGTCCAGGAGGACGGCGCAATAGCAGGGACATTTCGCGATAAGCTACCGCATGTTTGGACAAATCATCATATATGATAAGTACGTCTTTCTTATCAGTTTCCATAAACTCTTCAGCTATTGCTACCCCGGCATAAGGAGCCAGATAAAGCAGGGGAGCCGGTTCAGAAGCAGTGGCAGCTACTATGATGGTGTAATCCATAGCGCCCATTTCTTCCAATTTAGCTACGATACCGGCAACTGAGGACTGTTTCTGACCAATAGCTACATAAACACAGATCAAATCTTTCTTTTCCCGCTGATTGATAATGGTATCAATAGCAATGGCTGTTTTTCCTATCTGGCGGTCACCGATGATCAATTCTCTCTGGCCCCGACCGATGGGAACCATGGAGTCAATAGCTTTCAATCCGGTCTGCATTGGAGTATCAACTGGTGAGCGTGTTACCACACCGGGGGCAACACGTTCTACCGGTCTGTAGGCGTTAGTGTTTATCGGTCCCTTGCCGTCAATAGGCTGCCCTAGAGCATTTACTACCCTACCCAGCATGGCTTGTCCTGCGGGTACTTCCATGATGCGTCCGGTGGCCTTGACCACGTCGCCTTCCTTGATATGGGAATATTCACCCAGCAAAACTGCACCGACATTATCTTCTTCCAGGTTGAGAACCATGCCATAGGTTCCCCCGGTGAATTCTAACAATTCTCCAGCCATGGCACCTTGTAAGCCGTATACGCGGGCGATACCGTCACCGACGTAGATAACGGAGCCCACATTGCTGACTTCGACCTCGGATTGGTAGCGCTCAATCTGCTGTTTGAGAATAGCGCTAATCTCTTCCGGTCTAATACTCATTTATGTGCTCACCCCTATCGATTAACTAATCTTCACCTGCTTGAGTTGCTCTTTCAGCATAGCCAGCTTTTTGGCAACGGTACCGTCTATGATCTGGTCTCCCAACCTTATCTTCACCCCTCCAAGCAAGGATGGATCGACCGATACCTTCAGTTGTACCGTTTTGCCCATAGACGCAGATAATTTCTCAGCAAGCATTTTTACGTCCTCTTCCGAAACCTCTTGAGCCGCTATTAAGTCGGCCTTGGCGATATTGCGGGATTCATCTGCCATATCACGATACTCCAGTGCAATAGCTGTGATATATGTTTCCCGGCGTTTGTCGATCAAGATATTCAAGAAGTTTAGAGTAGTTGTAGAAACCTGGTCGGTAAATATCTTGGCCACAATCTCCTTCTTTTCATCAGCCGGCACCAAGAGATGAGCCAAATACTCCTTGAGGTTTTCGGTTTCCTCAATGATTTGAACCAGTTTTTCCAACTCCTGCTGAAACTGGTCTATCTTATTTTGTTCCTGGGCAATGCTAAAGAATGCCTCGGCATAACGCCTGGCAACACTTTTGTTTAACATAATAGATCGCCCGCCTCATCAACAAAATCTTTCACCAGCCGTTTGTGATCCTCTTCGTTTATCGCTCTTCCCAGGACCCTTTCAGCAGCAAAAATCGCCAGGGATGCAGCCGTATCCTTCAACTCCAATTTGGCCTGTTCGGTAGCTGCTTTGATCTCAGCTTCGGCCTTGGCTTTGATATTGTCCGACTCTTCCTTGGCTTTCGCGATCATCTCATTTTTAGCCTCTTCAGCCGCTTTAGTAGCCCGAGCCACTATGTCCTGAGCTTCTTTGCGGGATTCGGTTAAATTGTTTTGTGCTTCTTTACGCAACTGATCAACTTCAACTTTAACCTCTTCTGCATGTTTTAAGGAACTCTCGATAGTTGTGGTGCGCTGTTCCAATATGGCATTAATAGGGTTAAAGGCAAATTTGTACAACAGCGCAAACAAAATGAAAAAGTTCACTGCAGTCCAGCCAATAGCATACCAATTAGGAATAACCGGAGTATGTCCCCCAGGTTGTTCCAGCGCTCCGCCGGACGCCATACACAAGGTGGCAAATCCAAATATAAATACACTGCTTAAAAGGAGCACGCAGATATAAAACCGTTTGTTTCTAAACACGGATGTGCTACCTCCAATCTCTGAACAGATAGTATTTGGGGCGGCGGGCCTGTACATAGCCCTACCGCCCACAAAACTTGATCCCCTGAAAGCCGTTATATCTTGCCGACTAACATGAAAGCAATAACTAGACCATAAATCGTCAGAGTTTCAATGAAGGCCAAAGTGACGAAGAGAAGAGTTCTGACGTCCCCTCCTACTTCGGGCTGCCGAGCAATCGCTTCAAAAGCTTTACCACCAGCAACACCCATTCCTATTCCACCGCCTATACCGGCGATCGATACGGCCAGACCAGCACCTAATGCTACGCCCATCTTTTTCCCTCCTTTCTTCATACACCAGTTTTTAAACTAAGTTTCCAGAGCCACCCTATAATTTATCCTCAATGTTAATGACTCTCTCCCGCAGCAGCCGCAATATAACTGGCTGACAATAGAGTAAAAACTATAGCCTGGATTGCTCCCAACAGTAGGCTTAAGGCCATGAGCGCCCCCGGTATAAGGAAGGGCACCATGAACAACAGAAAAGCAATAACCATTTCCTCCCCAAAAATGTTTCCGAAAAGACGGACGGTAAGGGAAAGTGGATGTGCTATTTCTTCTACCAGATTCAAGGGCAACATCAATGGACTGGGACTTACGAAGTGACCCAAGTAGCCCACAGAATGCTCTGCAAATCCAGCTACATGAACTGAACAGAAAGTGATCAATGCTAGGGTCAATGTGATGTTCCAGTTACTGGTTGGAGGCTGAAAACCAGCAAGACCAGCCGCACCTGGTAAAAGACCGCTGTAGTTACTGAGTATGATGAAAAGGAAAAAAGTCGTGAGCAGTGGAGCCCACTTTTTGGCGACGTGCTCTTTATCCATCAACTGTGTGAAGAAATCATATGTAAACACAATGATAGCTTCAAAGGCATTTTGTAGTCCCCGAGGAACCATCTGCATGTCCCGGGTTGCAAAAAAGGCTATCAGCCCAATTAAACCGATAATAACCCATTCGGTAAAGATGATATGATCAACTGGTATTGGACCCAGCTTAAAGAACACACCATCAAGCATACCAAATACCATAACTCTATCTCCCCCCCTTCCTATGAGATTGTCATTTTCCCCACCTGTGCCGTCAGGTTGGAGAGAACCCTCCCACACGGATCTTTAAAAGTCCCGCATGACCTCCTTAATCATCAGTCGAGGAATCATCATCCTGTTTGGCTGAGTGGGAATCGTCGCTTGCCATGGCCCGATCCCACATAACCTTCATCCCGGTAGCTATCCCAAGCATTAAGCCAGCAACTGTTAACCATGGTTCAGTATCGAACCTGGTGTCCAGCCACTTGCCGCCAAAATATCCCAGTACTACCGCTGCTACCACTGTAGTACCCATATTAAGAGCATCAGTCAAAGATCTTGCCCAATGCTTTTTTGCTTTGGTCATTCTACCTCCTATAGGATTAGGCTGACATTTTCCGTTAATGTATATTCGTCACAAACAGTCAAAATCCTTTTTTATGACTGAGGTATTTTGCTAAAGTTTAAGAGGGCAACTGAATGCCGACCCTTTGGTTGCCCCAAGTTAATGATTACTTTGGGAAATGCAGCTGGTTCTTTAGCCTAGCGGGAAAGATATCCTTTGCGCTCTAACTTGGCCCAGTGTTCCTGCAAGGCTTTATCCAGATTGACTCCAAACTGTTCTTCCATGACAAACATCATGGTGACAGCGGTTTGGGCCACATCCATTAATTCCCTTGTGATCTCTGCCACCACCGTATCATGATCCAAACTAACCTTCTCCCCACTTAGCCCTCTAAATTTGCCGATGACCTGAGCTAGTTCCCCGGCCTCTTCCATCAGTTTGAGGGCGGTAGATTCAAGAGTAGGATTCAATTGGTTTAAGCGAGGCAGTGATAGAGTTTTCGCATCCATAATCAATCGCTCTCCGTTCATGCCACTGGTAAATAAAAAACCTATCCATCAGTCTTTTCCACTATCACCAGCTCAATCCCTGCTTCCCGCATCAACTCAAGAGCGATATCATCTTGGAAGTCGCCACGATGAACCACTTTCTCAACCCCAGCATTGATAATGATGCGTGCGCATATAATACAGGGCTGATGAGTACAGTACATTACAGTATCCTGAGTGGATATGCCGTAATAAGCCGCATTAATGATGGCGTTTTGTTCGGCATGTACCCCTCGGCATAATTCATAACGCTCTCCGGACGGAATATCCTTTTCCGAGCGCAGGCAGCCCACTTCGCTGCAGTGTTTGAGTTTGCGAGGTGCTCCATTATATCCGGTGGAAATAATGCGTTTGTCTCTTACCAGAACTGCCCCCACCTGACGGCGCAGACAGGTGGAGCGGGTAGCTACCAGATCAGCTACCTCCAAGAAATAATCATTCCAACTAGGGCGAGTGTCAAACATGGCGATCTCCATTTCACCTATATGTTATAGAGCGGATACTTATCACACAGCTTTTTGACTATTTGGCGGGCTTCCTGCAGATATTTATTATCCTGGGGATGTTCCAAAGCAATGGCTATGGCTCGGGCTACCTCTATCATATCACTCTTTTTAAAACCGCGCGTAGTAAGTGCCGGCGTTCCCACCCGAATGCCGCTAGTTACGGTGGGCTTTTCCGGATCAAAGGGAATGGCATTCTTGTTGACGGTAATATTGACCTTCTCCAACACATCTTCGGCCTCTTGACCCGTTAATCCTTTAGGTCGCACATCTACCAGCATCAGATGATTGTCAGTTCCCCCGGAAACCAGCCTCAACCCATGCTCTACCAGGGATCCGGCTAAGGTTACCGCATTCTCTACTATATCTTGTTGATATTTGTTGAACTCCTCAGTTAAGGCCTCTTTGAAACAGACTGCCTTGGCAGCGATAACATGCATAAGCGGGCCGCCTTGAATACCTGGGAATACTGCTTTATCGATTTTCGCGCCCCATTCTTCGCGGCACATTATCAAGCCGCCTCGGGGTCCACGCAGGGTCTTATGGGTGGTGGTAGTAACAAAATCTGCATAAGGTACTGGAGAAGGATGGAGGCCGGCTGCTACCAGACCAGCAATGTGGGCCATATCCACAAACAGGTAAGCCCCTACTTCATCTGCTATATCCTTAAAACGCTGAAAATCTATAATGCGCGGGTAAGCGCTGGCACCAGCCACGATCATTTTGGGGCGATGTTCCAGGGCGGTTTCTCGCACCTGGTCATAATTAATGGTCTCACTGTCCCGGTTTACTCCATAATCGACGAACTTGAAATACTTTCCTGATATGTTGACCTTGCTGCCGTGAGTCAGATGGCCGCCATGGTTGAGATTCATTCCCAACACTGTATCCCCCGGGGTAAGAGCAGCAAAATAAACGGCGGTATTGGCCTGGGCTCCAGAATGAGGTTGAACATTGACATGTTGAGCCCCAAACAACGTCTTGGCTCTTAGGCGGGCCAATTCTTCTACCACATCTACGTATTCACAGCCACCGTAATACCGTTTGCCCGGATAACCCTCGGCATATTTGTTAGTCATCACTCCCCCCTGGGCGGCCATAACAGCCCGCGACACAAAATTCTCGGAGGCGATCAACTCCAGTTTGTTGTTCTGCCGCTGTTCTTCTTTAGCAATAGCGTCGGCCACCTCTGGATCCACCGGTTTAACATAGCGTTCAATATAGTCCACCTGTCTTACTCCTCCTTATAGCTAGCTGACTCCAGCTGACATATCTTTTCTACTCGACCAAGGTGTCTACCTGCTGCAAAAGATGTGCTCAAAAAGGTTTTTATAACTTCTACTGCCAGACCAGGCCCGATCACCCGTGCTCCCAATGCGATCACATTAGCATCATTATGCTCTCTAGACATACGGGCTGTGTAACAATTGTCACACAGAGCAGCCCTTATACCTCTGATCTTGTTGGCAGCAATAGAGATTCCTACTCCGGTTCCACAGATTATGATCCCAGGGATCTTTTGTTCTAAAACTACGGAAGCCACCTCAGCCGCGATATCAGGGTAGTCCACTGCATTACAGCTGAATGTGCCACAATCCACCAGGGTGTAGTTTTCAGCCTGCAAATTAGCTATGATCTCCTGTTTCAAATCATAACCAGCATGATCACATCCAATAGCAATTTTCAAATAATCCACCTCAGTTCGTTTAATAAATTGATTCTGTATCGTACCTTGTGCTGGGTTTTACGAAAAAATATCTCCCCGGTTGACAATTATCTCCAAAAGTGATTCTATCTGCTGACGGGCTAATCGATATGCCTTGATACCTTGACCATAGGGGTCAGATACCTCCTCTGTCGGTAGGCCTGCATATTCTGCTAACGTGTATACTTTGTGCTGCACATGAGGGAACTGCTCCTGCAGTTGGTGGTAATGGTGGCGGGTCATAGTCAAAATCAAATCAACATCTCGTAGCAATTCATCATCAACTGAACGGGAGCGATGCCTGGAAAGGTCTATGCCTACGCTTCTCATTATTTCGATAGCTTGCGGGGTAGCCTCCATATCGTCCAGAGCATTCAGACCGGCTGATAGGCTTATTATGCCATGAGAATTGTGGTCTCTATCCTGCAACATCTTGTTCAAAATAGCCTCTGCCATAGGGCTACGACAGGTATTTCCGGTGCATATGAACAACACCTTTTTCATGCCTATCCCCCCTTATAAAACCAGTTTGACAGCTAGTCCCAGCAGGATCACTCCGCCAAAGATCTGAGCATAGCTACCCACTAAGCGGCTGAATATTCTGCCACCAATGAATCCGGCTACAGTCATGACCGCCGCCGTGGCGCCCATAATGATCACCGTAAGTAATATAGGCACTCTTAAAGTACCTAAACCAAAACCTACTGTCAAGGCATCAATGCTCACCGAGACAGCCAACACTATAATGCTTCCCCATTCCGAGGATTTGCTTCCATTCTCCTCCCCAGAGAATAGAACTTGCTTGGACTCTTTAAATTTGTAGGTTTGCGGACGCAGCTCCCGATAACCTTTCAGCAGTAAGTCCACAGCGATATAAGCCAAAATCAAGGCTCCCACCCGGGCGGCCCATATACCTAGAAACTGGCCTACGGCTAAACCCACATTCAAGCCAATTAACGGCATAATTATATGGAGGATCCCCACCGTGGCAACAAATTTAACCGCAAAGTCCCGGGCAACACCCTTGAGTCCCATACCCATAGATAGTGAAAAAGCATCCAGCCCCAGGACCACTGCGACCAGGATAATGGTTATGTATTGTTCGATCACCGCTCATCTCCTTGGGTCTTCCTGGCTGGCCTTACAGATTCGATCAATTACCGCTGTGGTTAATCCGTCTGCCCTGCTAGGGATGGGGGCAAATATCAACACATCGATCTGCTGCCGTTCCGCCTCACGAATTATATGATAGACATCTGACCCAGATTGATCCACATTAAGCATAAAAGTACCCACTCCATCTATTTTATGTAGGTGGGAAAGGTTATTATGAACCACTGCCACTCTTTTTCCCTGGGTCAGATGTTGCTTCACTAACTTTTCCAGCAGGGTAATGCTGTCAGACAGCAAAACCCGCGACGAGGTCTGATAGTGGGCTGGCTGCCCTGGCTCTGCTACCGAATCGGCAATAGGTTGCCCCAACACACTTTCCAGTTGCGGCCGACTTATCCCCCCACTCCTCACTAAGCGCACCTGGGAACCAGTTAAGTCAAGAACGGTAGATTCTATACCCAGACCGGTGGCCCCGGCATCGAGAACGGCGGCGATCCGGCCATGCAAATCGTCTTTTACATGCTGAGCAGTGGTCGGGCTGGGCCGTCCGGACAGATTAGCACTGGGCGCCGCCAGGGGGCCGGCCCGATTGATCAAAGCCAGTGCCACCGGATGAGAGGGCATACGCAATCCCACGCCCGGCCGATTAGCAGTTATAATATCCGGTACATCAGGGCCTGCTGGTAGGATGAGGGAAAGCGGGCCCGGCCAAAAACTTTCTATTAGGAGCCGGGCGGTGTCTGGAACCTGCCCAGCGATCTGTTGGATCTGATCAAAACGAGCAATATGGACGAGCAGAGGATTCATAGGAGGACGATTTTTCGCCGCATATATTTTCTCCACAGCAGTTGGAGAAAAGGCATCTGCCCCCAACCCGTAAACAGTCTCCGTGGGGAAAGCTACTAGTTCACCAGCTCTGATAAGGGCAGCAGCTTCTTCAATAATGTGTGCTGCCGGTTGATCAGGATCTACCTGCCAGTAGACGGTCTCCATCAGGTTCCCTCCTGAAAGGCTATTATAAGCCGATCCAGCCCTGCCCCATCCTGCTCCACCTGCATCTTTACCCACGAAGGCAGCAATTGGGCTACTGCTTGGGCCTGGTCACAGCCAATTTCCATTAACAAATATCCGCCCGGCCGCAAATAGGGCCATACCTGAGGTATAAACCTTCTATAAAGTTCCAGTCCATCTCCATATCCCCACAAAGCCTGGCGGGGTTCAAATTCGCGCACTTGTACATCCAATCGAGCATATTCTTCCTCAGATATATAGGGCAGATTAGCGCAAATAAAATCAAATTGTTCCTGCACTGGCAACGGGGTAAGCAAATCGCCTTCCAGGAAACGCACTTCTACTCCATGCTGCTGGGCATTCAAGCGGGCCACCTCCAGAGCTGACTGGGAAATATCAGTGCCAGTAACCTGCGCCTGAGGCAGATAATAAGCTAGGCTAACTGCAATGGCACCCGATCCAGTTCCGACATCACAGATCGCCATAGGTTTTTCCTTATCTGCCAGCTCTAAAACGGTTTCCACCAGCAATTCCGTTTCCGGTCGGGGTATTAGAACTGCCGGGGTTACCTTGAAATCAAGACTCATGAACTCGCGTTTGCCCACTAAATAGGCCAGGGGTTCATGGTTAGCTCTTCTCTTTATAAATTCGCGATATTGCTCACGTTCGTTCCTGTTGACCGGGGCATGATAATTGACATACAAATAGACCCGGTCTTTATCAAGAACCTGAGCCAGAAGAACTTCAGCATTGAGCCGGGGTTCTTCTATGCCCTTGTTCGTAAAAAACCGGGTGGTCCACTCCAGGAGATCTTTGATTGTCCAATTATCTTGCATCAATCCACCTGTTTCAAACGTTCCGCTTGATCGTGAGCGATTAATGAATCAACTATTTCTTGCAGCTGGCCTCCTAATATCAGATCCAGTTTATGCAAAGTGAGATTTATCCGGTGATCACTGACCCTTCCCTGGGGGAAGTTGTAAGTGCGAATACGTTCACTGCGATCACCGCTGCCTACCTGGCTTTTACGAGCTCCGGCCATCTCGGCATTCTTTTCTTCTTCCATAATTTCTTTTAAGCGAGCACGCAGTACCCGCAAGGCCTTCGCCTTATTCTTATGCTGCGACTTCTCATCCTGGCAGGTAACTACCAGACCAGTGGGAACATGAGTTATGCGTACCGCCGATTGCGTGGTATTGACCGACTGTCCGCCTGGACCACTGGAACAGTAAACATCTATTCTCAATTCATTGGGATCGATGTCCACTTCCACTTCTTCCGCTTCTGGCAATACTGCTACCGTAGCCGCTGAGGTGTGGATACGTCCTCCTGATTCAGTGGCTGGAATACGCTGAACCCGATGTACACCGGATTCGTATTTCAACTGGCTGTAGACACCTGGTCCATCCACCACGAAAATGATTTCCTTGATGCCACCGATATCGGTGTAATGAACATCCATAATATCAGTTTTCCAGCCCTTTTCCTCGGCATAGCGGGAATACATGCGAAACAAGTCCCCCGCGAACAGCGCCGCTTCCTCTCCTCCCGTGCCTGCTCTTATCTCCATAATAACGCTCTTATCATCATCAGGGTCACGAGGCAGCAGGGCAACTCTCAGCTGATGTTCCAAGGATGTCTGTTGTTCTTGCAGGTTGGTCAGCTCTTCAGTCAACATCTGCCTGAACTCTTCATCTTGATCCTGCTCCAGCATTTCGCGGGTATCGGCAAGTTGCTGCAGAACCGATTTATATTCTCGATAAGCAGTTACTATATCGGTTAGGTCAGAGTGAGCTTTGGCATATTTCTGATAGCGGGCCTGATCAGCAATGATTTCCGGCTGGCTGAGCTGCTCATTTAATTCCTGGTATTTATCTTCCAGGCTCTGTAGTTTTTCCAACATCGGGGAATAGATCCTCCTTAAATCATGTCAGCAGGTGTTTAGGCTCGGGCTACTCCCAACTGAGCCATGGCCGGGTCAGAAACTTTTTGCGCATCCTCATTTTCAATAGGTAAAACAGCTTTTAACGCTTGCAAGGCTATCTCTAGCTGCTGGTCATCGGGTTCCCGCGTAGTCAGTTTCTGCAACCACAAACCTGGGGCAATCACTATCCGCGCCCAAGGGTTGTGATAATACTTCCCGGAAAACTTAATAAATTCATAACCCAATCCGGCCACGATCGGCAGAACCGCTAATCTGGTCCAAATCCGGTAGAACAGCGTTCCCTCGCCTAGCATCACAAAAACCAGTATGGAAATGACCATAACGATCAACAAAAAGCTGGTGCCACAACGAGGATGCAGAGTGGGATGTTTGCGAGCATTCTCAATAGTCAGCTCTTCACCGGCTTCATAGGTAAATATGCTCTTATGCTCGGCTCCATGATACATAAATACCCGATCTATTTCTTCCATACGAGAGATAGCATAGACATAGAGTAAGAAAAAGGCGATGCGTAAAATTCCTTCCACCAGGTTTTGGGCTACCACGCCACCGATAAACGCCTGGGTATAATGAACCACTGCCGTAGGCAGGATCACAAACAGGAGTATAGCCAGACCAAAGGCAAAGACCCCGGTCAAGATCAGTTCGGTGGCGCTCAGTTCTTCCTCTTCCTCGGGCATAGATAGGTTAGCTGATTTATTAAGCATACGTATGCCAATGGCCATAGATGTTATGAGCTGATATGTTCCCCGGATAAGTGGCCATTTTAGGAAAGACCAGCGCCGCGGCAGTTCCTTGTTGGGTTCGGTCTCCAGTTCAATACGGCCCGAGGCAGTTCTAACTGCTAATGAGGTTTGTTGAGGGCCGCGCATCATTACCCCTTCTATGACGGCCATACCTCCAATAGATGGTTTCATTTCCATATTCAGCACCTAATTTCTATCCTATAAGCAAAATAGCAGAGGATCCGCTCTGCTATTGCCAGGTTATTGTAAACCGTATTTCTTCTTGAATCGGTCAACCCTTCCAGTAGTATCAACGATTCTGGAGCGATTACCAGTGTAGAACGGATGGCATTTCGAACAAATTTCCACGCGTATGTTCTCTTTAGTTGATCCCACTTCGATTTCATTCCCACAGGCACATTTGGCTACGGTGGGCTTGTAGGCAGGGTGGATATTAGCCTTCATTGGTTTCACCTCGCTTTTTGCACAGGTTTGCTGGCAATTGCCTTTATGAGCAAACTGCAAATGAAATTATAGCAAGAATCACAACAAAAAACAAGGCAAAGATCAGGCAAAACTGGTGTTGTTTAACGCTCTAGGTTGGTTCTGATGGCGTAAAACGGTACTTGAAAAATTGCTGCTGGAAAAAGCTATCGTAGTTGCTGAAGAACTCATCCCCATCATCAGTGTCTTTTATCTTTTGGTTGAAGACAAACATTTTAGCATCCAGGTTATCCATCATGTGCAGCACAAAAGCTTCTGGGAACATGGGAACTACCGGTGAACCAAACTCGGTAGTGCCATGATGGCTCAGTATCATATGCTTGATCATCCACTCCAGTTCCTGGGGGAAATCCTGCCCCTGACTGCGTACTGCAGCAATGGCGTTCCCGATGCGTTCAACTCCCATCATGATATGGCCCAGCAGTTTCCCCTCAACGGTATACTCGGTGACAACTTTGACCCGATATTCATCCAGTTTGCCTATGTCATGTAAAAGAGCACCCGTAATCAAAAGATCGGTATTAAGCCAGGGATAAGCTGTCCCAAGCTGCAGACTTAAATTTGCCACCTGCAGAGTATGCTCCAGGAGGCCTCCCGGATAGTTGTGATGTACCTTTTTGGCAGCCGTAGCCCCGTAAAACTGCTGGCGAACATCCGGGGTAAAGATCGACTCCAGCAGTTTTCCCAAAGCCGGTTCCTTAACCTGTCCCAGCAGTAGGTTAAACTCTTCAATGAGCCGTTCTATATCGATATCCGGCTTTTTCAAGTAAGGAGAAATGTCTTCCTGCAACGCTTTTATCCGTTTGGCGGTCACCTGGAGCTTATTATTGTAACTTCCCAGGTCACCCAAGACTCCCAGAAGACTACCGGCTTCCACTGGTCCATTGATCTGGCAGTTATCCCAGACAATAGCATCCACTTCACCGGTAGAGTCGCCCAGCCTCAGATTGATTATGTCTCGACCATCTTTAGTCTTGCGCTGGTTCTTGTCTAATACCAGGTATTTTCCCCACAATTGACTTCCGGTCGGTAAGGCTTTCAATTCCTGTATGGTAAATGGTCCTTTTTTCTCCAAGACTTCACTCCCTTTTATCGCAACGCAACGGGTGAGTATAGGAACCGATCCTCACCTGCGGCAATTCCTGCTGTAAAATGCTCAAAAAAGTTAGCATACCCATACCCGCTTCCTGGCTATCAAACAAATCCAACAAATAATCGGGATCAATGTTTAAGTTGCGCAGTTGTATCATGTCCACTGGGTTTTTCCTTATGAATTCCAGCAAGGCTTCTATCTCCGATTCGCGATCCGTGAATCCCGGAAAAACCAACAGGTTTATAGAAACATTGACTCCCTTTGCGCGGGCATGGGCTATGGAATCTCTCACCGAAGCAAACTTGTAGTTACGAGGTCTATGATACTTGACATAGTTGTCTTCATCAAATGAAAAAATCGTGACCCTCATACTGTCAAGACCAGCATCATACAACTGACTCAGGCCACTGCTGAACCCGGCATTGGTGTTGATGTTGATAGTACCTCGATCAGTCTGTTGGCGTACCATTTTAATAGCTTCTGCCAGGCGAGGGGCATTCAAGGCTGGCTCCCCTTCACATCCCTGGCCAAAACTGATGATAGCCTCCTTGGCATTTTGCAGATGATCTCCAGCAATTTCGGCAATCTCCTGGGCATCAGGCACAAAAGTCAATCGCTGTTGAGGGGAATCGGCCCCATGATGACTTTCGGAAATGCAGCCGATACAATCGGCATTACAGCTGGGCATGGTGGGGATGCCTCCTTCCCACCGACGATAAAATATGTTTTGCGCTGTAAAGCAGCTGTAGTCTAAAGAGCAGTGAGCCAAATGTTGTAAGATCCTGTTATCCGGATATTGTCGCAGCTGTCGGTTTATCCGCTCAGGAAGTCGAGCCGTATTATAGTTGACGGGATGCCATTTGCGATGTTCATCGGTTTGCACCGCTGCCGTATATACCTGGCCATTTTTGAAACCCACCGCAGCATAGCCCAGCAAGGGAAGATCTCCGGCACCTCTGCTGCTCACACAGGCTGGCAACAAAGTTCTGGTAAATCCCTGGGGCAGTAGGGCTGCTACTGCATAAGCCTTCTGTCCCCGACCGGAGGGATCTGATTCAAAATAGGTCAGTCTATCTCCATCTAACCCCACCGGAATATAGTAGGGCACCGTAACCAGGGAAGCTCCCCGAGGCAGGGGTATCATCTCCAACTCTTCAGGCTCTACCCAGTTGGAACCGGTTCTACCCAGCATAGCTATGCTGGAGTGTTCTAATAATTCCTGGTTTTCATTAGCATAAAGAGCTAGAAACATAACCATCCTCGCTTTCAAAGTCTATCTATAGACTAGCTGAAAACAGCCCATAAAAAAAGCCCCCAAAGGGGGTTCAGCTTAGGTGTTTTTTGAACTCTTATTATCTGTCAATCAAGTTAATTAAGAAAGCAGTTGCCTTTTCTTTATTTATTTCTGAACCACTAGACGCATTAAGTATTTTGGTTAATGCTGTTCCTATAAATTGAGCAACGCCGCGAGTGTTTCTTCCTGCCCAATGGTGTATGACATTGGTAGCATCCAAAAGTCGGTCGTCAAACGCGGAGCAAAGTCGAGACACGATTTTCCCATCTTCATCTATGCCAAGCAGATATATCAGATATACAGATTTGTCAGTTGATAGAAATTCAAGCAGTTTATCGATATTATATGCCTTGGGATTTCCGTCCAAGAACATAACCTTGGTCTTAATATCTGTCTCAGTATTATACTCCGGATATCCTTTGAAATAATCCCCCAAATTATCCTCGGTCTTAAACTGCGGAAATGGTTTTTTGCTGTGTAAAGCCGCGATGATTTGATCTTTAAGTGTTGATCCATTATCGGTGATCAAATATTCAATGATACGACCTCTTATATTCACATTGTCAATAAAGGCCGCGATGGCAATCTCACCTTGAACTTCAGCAACACGAGAGTCCAAATCGTTGTTCAAATCATGATAGCAATCAGATTTAAGGAAACTTATGGCTCGATCAACCGAATCAATAATTGTTGCTTGTGCTTTTTCGGTAACATTAAATTTTTGAATTTTTCCAACAATGTCATTGGTGCTTTCAACAAGCCGTTCAAGATTGTCTTGGAAACTGAAACCACGATGGTATGCATACAATCGGTCAAAATAGCGGGGAGAGTTTTCGATGCTTTCGAATTCCATCATAATATCCCCCCCGTTAAAACTACCTTTAATATTGTCAACACGAAGTTCTTGTGAAGAGTGACTTATTTTCTTTAAGAAAGTAGAGTTCGCCAGCAATAGGTAATTTGTGGTCGAAGACACTATACAGACTATAAAAGGAATGTTGTCATACTTTTGTAGAGCCGACAATGATAATACCGTATTACTCATTCGCTTGTTTTCGGATTTGCTAAACCGAATAGCAAAATCATCACAGTAATAAACACTTCTATCCTGGGTAAGAGAAAACTCCTTCTGAACAATGCCGGCCAATTTATTTTTATCGGCAATTCCGTTGTAACGCTCAACAAGTGCAATGAGTCGGTCTATGGTACTTTTATTATACATTTTCGTCTAGCTCCCATAATGTCACTTGCGATTTCTTACTTTTCTTTTGCAGGGCACTTGTATTACGTTCCCAGAAAACTCCGTCGGTGTAACCTTGAATGGTGGGATCTGTATCAGCCATTTCCAAGCGCTTTTCAGCCCAAACGCAATACTGAGGATTTTGCTCTATGCCTACATAATGCCTATTAAGCTTTTTAGCTGTCACAGAGGTGGAGCCAGAACCTAAAAACGGATCAAATACTATATCCCCCGGATTTGAGCTGGCAAGAATGAGCTTGGCCAACAACTTTTCTGGCTTTTGGGTAGGGTGAGCAGTATTTTCTGGCATAGACCAGTAGGGTATCGAAATATCGTCCCAGAAATTGGACGGATATGTGTTTCTAAAGTTGCCGCTTTCGGTTTCTTCCCAATCCTTGGGCTTACCATCAACCTTATAGGGAGCAATAACTCTACGCCTCATTTTGACGTCTTCAACATTGAAAGTATATGTTTTGGAGTTAGTAGCAAACCATATGTCTTCCATGCCATTTTTCCAGTTTGATAATGAGCCTCGACCTTTTTCTCGTTGCCATGTGATGCGATTTTGTATATAAAAGTATTTTTTTAACACACGACCGATGGCCGGGCTTGATTGCCAATCACAGCAAACATAAATTGATGCCTTTGCTTTTAATAAAGGTAATATCAGCTTTATCCATGTTTCTGTATACTCTTCATATAAATCATCGGAAGTCTTCTTATACTTATTACCATGAAAATCTTTGTCCAGATTATATGGCGGATCTACAATGAGCAAATCAACAAATTCTTGGGGAAGAAATGAAATAATATCAAACGTATCACCTAAAATTGTCTTATCTAAAATAGTGGTCAATTCGGCAGGTTTATCAATAGAAATGCACCTATCCAAATATACCTGTCCCTCTTTTACTGTAATATCAATTGTTTTATTTCTCGCCGCTTTCATTGGTCTTTTCCTCACTTTGCAGGTACTTATTTTCATCAAATTCGATATTATGGGATTGGCAAAATTCGCATATGGTTTTGATTGTTTGGTATGAGGGTCGATTTTTTCCCGTTTCCCTACGATTAATCGTAACAAATGATACCCCGATCTCTTTCGCAAAGGCTTCTTGGCTAAGCAGGCTCTCTATACGTACTTTCCTTATATCATCANAGAAGTTCATTATTTAGTCTCCCGAAAGGCTATAACATAGTTATAACATATTTTNATTGAAGGGTTATCAATATACCTAGAGAATGAAGGCAAGAAGCTTCGCCGACTGTAAGAGGGATCATGAAAGCATATAGGAAATTAGATGGCAAAAAATTATGTGAGAAGCTAAACGGTGCTAAGAATGAACAACTTTGGGAAACTAAGGTCACTCCAAAGTAAAAGGACATGGCCTTTATCAAAGAAGCTCTTGCATAACCGAACATGAAAAAGCCTCGTTGCTATGCCCCCAGGGTTTGGCAACGAGGCCTTTTTCGCTTCCACTATTAACGACTCAGGTAGGTGAGGGGATTACACAATTCTCCATTATTGCGCACTTCCAGATGAACGTGGGGCCCGGTAGTCCGACCGGTCATACCTACGGTAGCAATTACTTGGCCCCGGGCTACCGTGTCCCCTTGAGCTACTTTTATGGCCTGCACATGGGCATAAAGAGTCTGCTTGCCGTCGGGGTGATCAACTACAACGGTTCTCCCATAGACTGATTTGTAGCCAACAAAGGTCACCGTTCCAGCCGCACAAGCCTTGATGGGATCGCCGATGTCGCCAGCAATATCTATCCCATGATGATAACCCGATGAACGCCATCCATAGCCTGAGGTGATCTTTCCTACGATCGGCCAGTTAAAAAGCGGGCTCACCGACCATCCTCGGGAAGGTTCCTGCATGACCTGGGCTACCTGTAAAGTATCGGTAGGTATGACTAGTTTATCACTGATTTTCAGATTAACTGGATTTTTGGTGGGATTGGCAGCTTTTAGCCGGGCCAAGCTAATATTATAACGAGTAGCGATATCCCACATGGTTTCTCCTTTGCGGATCACATGCAGGCGCTGTCCTGTTCCCGGAACCTGCAGAGTTTGCCCTATGCTCAGTATACTATTACGCTCTAAGTTGTTTACTGCCGCCAGAGTTTGCACATCCACATTAAAACTTCTGGATATATCCCAGAGTGTGTCTCCTTTTTGCACCTGGTAGTACCTAGTCTGACTGTCAACCGTCAGAACCCTGGCTTGGCCAATAGGAATAAATTTTCCCTGAATCAAGCCGGCCCAAACTGGCGCTACTAGGATGCCGGTAAAGATCAAACCCACTAGCAGGGATCCTACCCATCGTTTATACACGATTTTCCACCTCGTTTCTTTCAGACACAAAAAAATAAGGGCCTGTGCCCTTATTTTTGACCAATTTTAGGAAAGCTATACTCTTTAGTTGATTACCGGGAACCATTGGCTTTGCCAAATACCAGGGGCGCAGCCCTCACCAGATCCTGATTGGATTTTGTTTTTTTCAGGGTATCTATCATGGCCTGCATGGTATCCACCGGATTATACTCACCGAAATAGTTACGCAGATGCCAGCTTAGTTCCAGTTCTTCGTCGCTTAATAGCAATTCTTCTTTACGGGTGCCACTACGTTTCAAGTCGATGGCCGGGAAAATGCGCCTTTCGGCTAGCTTGCGATCCAAAACCAATTCCATGTTGCCCCGCCCCTTAAATTCTTCAAAAATAACTTCATCCATGCGGGAACCAGTTTCCACCAAAGCGGTAGCAATGATGGTAAGACTGCCACCCTCTTCTATATTACGTGCCGCACCAAAAAAGCGCTTCGGTTTATCCAGGGAAGCCGGATCGATACCTCCCGATAAGGTGCGTCCACTAGGGGGGACTACCAGATTATGAGCCCGAGCCAACCGGGTCACACTGTCCATCAGAATGACTACGTCTTTTTTATGTTCCACCAGGCGTTTGGCCCTTTCCAGTACCATATCCGCTACCTTAACATGATTCTCGGGCGGCTCGTCAAAGGTAGAGGCCACTACTTCTGCTGTGGTAAAACGCTGCATATCCGTCACTTCTTCTGGCCGTTCATCTACCAGCAGGATTATAACGTCTATTTCCGGATTATTAGTAGTTATGCCCTGAGCGATTTTTTGTAGCAAAATTGTTTTACCAGCCTTAGGAGGGGCTACGATGAGTCCACGTTGGCCTTTGCCTATTGGTGCTACTAGATCAATAATACGGGTAGATAACTCCCGAGTCTCCGTTTCCAGAGTAAGCTTTTCGGTAGGATACAGAGGTGTGAGAGCATCAAAATGTATTCTCTTAGTAGAATCCTCCGGGGGAAACCCATTTACGTCTTCTACTTTTAGTAAGGCGAAGAAACGTTCATTGTCCTTAGGTGAACGCACTTGGCCGGCTACCCGGTCCCCGGTGCGCAGTTCGAACTTACGAATCTGAGAAGGAGAGACATAGATATCATCCTGACTGGGCAGATAAGCAAATGGTCTTAAAAACCCATACCCATCAGGCATGATCTCCAATACACCCTGGGCTTGAAGCAGTTCATCAGAATGAGTTAAAGCCTTGGTAATTTCAAATACCAATTCTTTTTTTCGTAGTTTGGAATAACCAATCAGATTTATGTCCCGAGCAATTTGATACAATTCCAGTATAGTCTTGTTTTCCAGTTCGGATATATTTACGTTCGCCAACATGGTCCTCCTTCCAGATGGTTACCTACACATTTACAACCTTATTGTCTGATCATAATAGGTAAAAAAACAGATGGTGTGATCGAAAAACGTGCCCCAGCCAATCCCTGGCGGTGAGTTGCCCGGTAGGATACAGTCTTGTTACGCTTTTCCATGATAAGGGGGATGATGATAGTGTCCCCAGAATAGGCAGATTCTAATCCTCTGAGATTTCCCCTCCCTTACTCTATAAGCAGCTTGATACGATGATCGCGAAACAGTGGTTTACGATCCAAATCGTGATTGGCTTCAATATGTCTGATCGTCCCGGAGGTGCTACGCATGACCAGTGTTTGAGTCACAGCCCGGCGTTTGTAATAGCGAACACCTTTGAGCAAAAAAGAATCCGTGATGCCGGTAGCCACAAAGATAACATCATCGGAAGTAGCTAATTCATCAATAGTAAACAGTCGATCAACTTGACTGATACCCATTTCATGACAGCGATTTATTTCCTCCTCTTCCTCTGGAAACAGCCGGGCTTGAAAATCTCCGCCCAGGCATTTGAGAGCTGCCGCTGTGATGACACCTTCCGGGGCACCGCCAATGCCCATTAAAATATCGACCCCGGAGTTTTCATAGGCCGCCGCAACTCCCGGTGATACATCTCCATCAGTGATCAGTTTTATGCGTGCTCCCACCCGACGTACTTCTTCGATCAACTGCTGATGACGCGGACGGTCTAAGATGACTACCGTGACTTCAGTAACTAGTTTATCTAAGGCCCGAGCTACTTCCCGCAGGTTTTCCCTAACAGGAGCATCCAAGTGAACTCTACCTTTACACTCAGGCCCCACGGCAATTTTATCCATATACATATCGGGCGCATGTAATAGGGAGCCGCGTGGAGCTGCTGCCAGGACAGCAATGGCCCCCGTCAAACCTTTGGCTACAATATTGGTTCCTTCCAAAGGATCCACGGCAATATCCACTTGTGGCGGAGTACCAATTCCCACCTTTTCTCCGATATAGAGCATGGGGGCTTCATCCATCTCACCCTCACCGATAACAACGGTTCCATCTACAGAAACCGAGTCAAACATAGCCCGCATAGCTGTAACAGCTGCACCATCAGCAGCTTCTTTATCACCTTTGCCTACCCAACAGGCTGCTGCTAATGCTGCCGCCTCGGTTACGCGCGCAAACTCCAGCGCCAGTTCCCGTTCCAACTTTTTGACCTCCCCTGTAGGCATGCTAAAACGCCTTTTGCCAATCTGCCATAAACTTTTCGATCCCCGCATCAGTGAGGGGGTGCTTCACCATTTGTTTCAGAACACTATACGGAATAGTAGCTATATGTGAACCCAGGAGTGCCGCCTGTACGGCGTGCATGGGATGACGAATGCTGGCAGCAATAACCTCTGTTGGCAGCATATACTGATCAAAAATGGTAAGTATGTCGCTCAAGAGGGTCAATCCATCATTTCCGTAATCGTCGACCCGACCTAAGAAAGGACTAACATAGGCTGCTCCGGCTCGAGCAGCCAACAAGGCCTGATTAGCGGAAAAAATCAGAGTGGCATTAGTAGGTATTGCTTTTTTCTTCAGGGTGCTTATAGCCTTAAGGCCTGCTTCTGTAAGAGGTATTTTGATCACTACATTGGGGTGTATGGTGGCTAGTTCTTCGCCCTCGCGCACCATTTGTTCATATTCCAGAGAGATAACCTCGGCACTGATGGGGCCATCTACCACTTGACTTATTTCTTGAATCACTTCCCGATAATCCCTTTTCTCTTTTGCTACCAGAGTAGGATTAGTGGTCACCCCGGCCAGAAACCCCATTTGGTTAATCTCTTTTACTTCATCTATATTAGCAGAGTCAATAAAGATTCGCAAAGAAAAACCTCCTTTATTCCCTCTATCACTGTTAGGATAAAGTCATGTTTCTTTTAGGCATGCCCTGAACTGCCGAACACCCTAATTTTTTCACGGATAATCTCCACGGTGGCCTGACGGGCAGGTCCCAGGATCTTGCGGGGATCAATCTCATCAGGTTTCTCTTCTATAATGCGGCGCATTTCCCCGACAAATGCTTCCCGGATGTTGGTATCAATGTTGACTTTACGGATACCTAATTCAATTGCCTGTCGAATGGCATCGTCAGGTACGCCGGAAGAACCATGTAGAACCAGCGGTATTTTTACTAGGTCTTTGATTCGTTGCAGGCGGGCGAAATCGAGTTGAGGTTCACCCTGGTAACGACCATGGGCGGTACCGATAGCTATAGCCAGGCTGTCTACCCCGGTTTGTTCCACAAAATAGCGAGCCTCTTCCGGATTAGTGAACAGGGCATCCCGTTGATCCACATGGACATTATCCTCGGTTCCCCCTATTGTACCCAGTTCAGCTTCGACTGATACCCCGATAGGCCGGGACATGGCTAAGACTTGCTTAGTCACAGCAATATTTTCTTCCAGGGGCAGCTTACTACCATCATACATTACGGAAGTGAACCCACTGCGGATACAGCGCACTACCTGGGAAAAATCAGTGCCATGATCCAGGTGCAAGGCTACGGGAANNGTGGCTTGCTGCGCAGCAATGGTTACCATTTGAGTGATATACTCCAAACCCGCATAGTTGATAGCGCCCTGACTGGCCTGCATGATTACCGGTGATTGCTCCAATTCGGCGGCTTCCACTATAGCCTGAATAATCTCCATATTGTTGGCATTAAACGCCCCGACTGCATATCCCTTCTGGTCGGCTTTCAAGAGTAACTCGTGTACTGAAACTAACATGCTCTCACCTCTTTAAATAATTACAATACTCCATCCATCACCAGTTCATTTACCAAATCACGCAGGCGCAATATATCAAAAGGCTTAGTGATGCACCGTTGAACACCAACTTCCAAAGCCTTTTTTACCACATCCATTTCACCGTAGGCAGTCATCATCACTATTTTGATGTCGGGATACAGTTGCAGTATTTGTGAAGAAGACTCCAGGCCATTCATGTTGGGCATTTTCATATCCATCAGAACAATATCCGGGATCACTTCCTGCACTCGGTCAATGGCTTCCAGGCCATTGGCGGCAATGTACACATTCCAGCCTTCCTTCTTAAACAGTTCCTCCAGGAGACGCCGCACTCCTTTTTGATCATCTACAATCAAAATTTTCTTAGGCATACTATCCCCCCCTAGGATCAGTTTCCCCATTACCTATTCGGTAAACAGGAAATTTTATCCTTCTTGTTGCAGGTGATGTTTGGTTAAATAGTCAGGGTCATAGTGGCAAGAATCGCCATTCCTACGATCAGTAATACTGACACGAGCAATGGCAAGAGCATTATTAAGATGGTTTGCCCGGTAGTAACCTGCAAGGATTCCCTGACTCCTATCACCTGTAACACCAGTACCCATAGCATGCACAGTCCGGCCAGTATAGCTCCTAACCACTGAAGCCCGGCCAATGTGGAGGCATAGTGAAGAGGGGGGCCCAGAATACCCGGAATAGAAGAGTAGCATAAAACTACCAGTATCCCTCCGGCGTTGAATTTTCCATAGATTAGTTCGCTGATCAAAGATAACAGTCCGCTACCTACCAGCAGTACCAGCAATGACAGGATAGCGCCAAACAGGCTGAACAACCAGTAAAGATTGGCGGGGATCATCTCCTGTATTTGACTATCACCATAAACATTTAAGGCCTGTTCAAAAACTACACTCCAAAGCAATACCCCTATGAAAACTAACAGGGCAGTTCCGTACGGTTTGTGGTCGGCTAGGCTGCGCAAAGTCGCCGCCGGTTCGAAAAGCACACCATAAATGGTTTCCGTGAATGACAAAAAAAATTCCTCCCCCGGATTACTCATACCGCAACTGAAGTAAGGGCTGCTTCATCTGATTGGGCAGCAACGTCAACGCTCTCAAACCCAGGCTTCCCCAAATGTTAGTTTCATTCAACAGTTCTACCGGGCTATCTTCAGACAAGCCAGCCATTTCCCGGGCTACGTCCAGGGCATCATAATAATTGCCAATACCGTCTACTAAGCCTAGTTCCACAGCCTGTCGCCCGGAAATCACCCGCCCATCAGCTATGGCCAGTAAGTCCTCCTGGGTGATTTTTCCCTGACGCCCCCGCAACACCTGATCCAGGAATTGATCATAAGAGTCTCCCACAATGTCCTCTAACAGCTGACGCTCCTCAGTAGTCATATCCCGGGTAGCTGAACCCATATCTTTGTGTTTACCACTTTTAATTACCTCATCTCTAATGCCCAGCTTCTCGTATAAACCTTCCAGGTTGCTTAACTGCATAATGACGCCAATACTTCCGGTCAGAGTTGCCCCATTAG
>JGI24707J26582_10000320_pt1 | contig 36539 bp, 36 predicted proteins | sample BioPla1DNA1_FD_26582 | JGI IMG/M metagenome (IMG submission 26582)
CCCCCCTTAAAAATAACTAGTCTTATCTAAACAACTACTTCTCCATGTCTGTTTACATGACACCCCATATTTACAGCAACAGGCAATCCCGCTATATGTGTAGCATATGTTTCAATATTCACATAAAGTGCAGTTGTTCTACCGCCAAATCCTTGAGGCCCTATGCCTAAGGAATTAATTCTATCTAGCAGCTTTTCCTCCATCCTTGCATAAAAGGGATTAGAATTTCTTACAGCCATATCCCTGCACAAAGCCTTTTTAGCTAGTATTGCACATAGCTCGAAATCTCCCCCAATACCAACTCCTAAGGTAATAGGAGGACATGGATTACTACCTGCATTTGAAACAGTTTCTACAACAAAGTTAATAATATCTTCTTCGCTCGCTGCCGGAGTAAACATTTTTAAAGCACTCATATTCTCACTACCAAAACCCTTTGGAGCAACAATAATTTTTACCTTATCCCCCTGCACAAGCTTAGTATGCAAAATACAAGGAGTATTATTATTAGTATTCACTCTATCCAAAGGGTCCTTCACCACAGAAAGACGAAGTCCCCCGTTTACATAGCCTTGAGCGACACCTTCATTAGCTGCTTTTTCAAGACTGCCGCCTATAAAATGAACGTCTTGCCCTATTTCCATAAATATTACTGTCATGCCCGTATCCTGACAAACAGGAATACCATAGCTTTCAGCAGCGTCCATATTATCACAAAGCTCAATTAGAATATCCTTACCTAGCTTGCTTTCTTCATTCTCTGCCCTTCTGGAGATAATATCCCTCATTCCATGAGGAAGATGAATATTAGTACTGACACATAATTTCGCAACAGCATCTTTTATCACTGCTACATCAACTTCTCTTATACAATTTGCTTTCATCAATTCACTTCTTTACTAAAATTTATTAACTACTACTTTTCCTGAGGAAATAACAAGGCTTGGCGTATTCACCACATTAAAAGCATCTGATAATTCCCCAAAAAAGCCGACAATATCAGCCTTTTTACCAACCTTTAAAGAACCATATTGTTTTTCAAGCTTAATAGCCCTTGCAGCATTTATAGTAATTGCCTCTAAGGCTTTTTCCTGTGATAATCCACCTCTTATTGCGACACCGGCAGTTAAGGGAAGATATTGAATAGGTGTTTCCGGATGGTCGGTGCATATAGCAAACTTAATCTTATTTTTNGCTAAAGCCTTTGCAGTTTCTATGCTAGCATTAACAAGCTCAGGCTTTGAACGATTAGAGATTAAAGGTCCTAAAATTATCCTTACATTTTCTGTTCCGATTTCCTCTAAAAGCTCATCAACTATTAAATCAGCCTCAGTACAATGCACAAGCACATAATCAAGCTTAAATTCTTTAGCTATCCTTATTGCTGTAAATATATCATCAGCTCTATGGCAATGAAAATGAGCCTGTATCTCGCCTTTCAGCACCGGTAAAAGAGCCTCACTTTTTATATCATATTCGGGTGGTTCTATTTCATCCTCAGTGCCAAGAACCTCCATATATCTATTATAATCCTCTTGATAACGCTGAGCTTTAAGCAAGGTTTCCCTTATAAGTGCAGCAATAGCCATTCTTGTAGTAGGCGTTTGCTCCCTTGAATTATAAGTAACCTTTGGGTTTTCACCTAAAGCAAATTTAATAGCACCATTTTCCTTTATAATCAGCTTATCAATCTGCTTGCTGCCAAAGGTTGTTATTGCACAAAAGCTTCCTCCTATCGGATTACCNCTTCCGACACCTGTAAAAGCAGTAGTTACGCCGTTTTTTACAGCCTCATCAAAGGAAATATCAAGAGGATTAATACTGTCAATAGCCCTTAAGTGAGGTGTGATAGGGTCTGTATCCTCATTCCCATCATCACCCTCAAATCCTAATCCCTCCGTCCACATACCAAGNTGACTNTGNGCGTCAATAAAACCAGGTAACAAAACACTGTTTTCCGCATTTATTATCACTTCATTCTTGTTTTCTATTTTCAACTCAGAGGTACTGCCTATCTCAGTGATAATATCTTTTTCAATTCTGATATATCCTTTTTCTATAACACTATCGCAAGCAGTGTATATCCTAGCATTTTTAATTATCATATAAACCCTTTTTAATGTTATTTATAACAGCTTCTTCATCATTATCAGCATTAATAATTAATGAAGAATTCTTCTNATAAATCGGCTTTCTCTTTTCATACAAGGTCAAAAGCTGTGACTTTGTATTATTCATCACTAAAGGACGATTTTTATCATTTTTTATGCGATTATAGCATATTTCAAAACTAGCATTTAAAAAAACTACACTTCCATTTTCCTTTGCAAAAGCGGAGGTATTATTGTTTATCATAGCTCCACCTCCCGTTGCAACAACATAATTATTGTTTAACTTTCGGATATATTTANCTTCTAATTTTCTGAAATAGCCTTCTCCATACTTATCAAAAATATCAGGAATACTCATACCCTCATTCTTGACTATATATTCATCTAAATCTATGAATTGCATATTCAGATCATTAGCAAGTTTTTTTCCTAAGTAGCTTTTTCCACATCCCATAAATCCGCATAAATATATTGATTTTTTAAATGGCTTTTTCATACGCTTTGTTCCATTTCAGATATTAGACTATTAATATCAGTGTTATTATAGGTTGAATTATCCCAAATCTCATGTGCAGCAACAGCCTGTAAAACAAGCATTGCCATACCGCCCTTAGCCCTTGCACCATTTGCTAAGGCAGTCTTTACAAGCTTTGTAGGAGTAGGATTATAAACCAAATCAAAAACAAAATTTACATTCTTAATTACATCAATGCTTACGGGCATATTATCAGATTTAGGATACATACCAACAGGTGTTGAATTAACCAACAGATTGAACTTTCCCTTAATTTCATCAATTAAGACAACTTTAGCTTTAGCAGTAGGAATAACATCTCTTGCATATTCAACCAAATCATAAGCTACCTTTAAATCATCTTTTCTTACTGCAATAGTGAGGTTTCCCTCTTGATACAAGGTTTCAAGAGCAATCATTCTACCTGCACCNCCACAGCCAAGCAAAAGAACATCACTTTTTAAAGTAGTTCCTAGCTGNTCAATTGATTTAACAAAACCCAAAACATCAGTATTGTATCCGATTATTTTACCACCTTGATTTTTTATACAATTAATTGCACCGTATCTTTTAGCAGTTTTATCAAGCTCATCACACATAGGAATTATTTCTATTTTATGAGGAATGGTTATATTCAAGCCTTCAAATTTCCTAAGTAATTGAAAGCTTTCTGCAAGATTTGCAGATGGAATATCCAATAGCTCATAGCTATCAGAAAATCCATCAAGCTTGAATAATCTTTCATGTATCTGTGGTGATAAGGAATGTCCCAAGGGATGACCGATTAATGCAAATTTTCTCATGCTACTCACCCATTTCCAAAACACTCAATGCCTTTTCCAAGGTTTTTGAATTTTCAATATTTAAAGAATTTACGCCCTTAAGCGTCCTTTTAACAAGGCTGCTTAAAACTTTATTTGGTCCTAGCTCAATGAAATTTACATAACCATTTTTCTCAAGATTAAACATTTCATCAGTAAATTTCACAGGTGATACTATATGCTTTGCCAAATACTCAGGATAATCAATCTTTTCAGGCATTAAATCACCATAAATATTTGAATAAACCTCAACACTGGCTTTCTTAAAGGATATTTCTTTTACCTTTTGCTTAAATTCATCAGCAGCACTCTGCATAAGCTTAGAATGAAAAGCTGAAGAAACAGCAAGCTTTACAGCCTTTTTCTTTATCTGAGTAAACTTTTCCATCGCCTTTTCAACAGCAGCAGCTTCACCCGCAATAACAGTTTGAGCCGGACTGTTGAAATTGACGGGAATAACATATCCATCTATTTCATCACAAATTTGCTTAACTGTACTTTCATCACTGCCTAAAATAGCCGCCATTGCACCATCAGAATTTTTAGAGGCATTTTCCATAGCNTGACTTCTATATTTAATAGCCCTAAATCCGTCCTCAAGTGATANAACTCCGGCAGCTGTTAATGCCGCATATTCACCTAAGGAATGGCCAGCAACAGCAGAAAACTGAATTTTCTTAGACTTTGCTATATCAAAAGCAAGCATTGACATGGTGAAAATTGCAGGCTGAGAAACTAAGGTGCTGGAAAGCTCATTATCCTCATATTCGAGCAAAACCTTATTTAAATCAATACCGATGATTTCAGAGCCTAGAGAAATTATTTTTTTAGAATTAGGAGAAATGCTTATAATATCATTTCCCATACCTTTATATTGAGAGCCTTGCCCAGAAAATAAAAAAACCGTTTTCGACATAATACCTCCGTTTATTATAAAAACTTTCGCTTTAAAATGCACTTTCTACACTGTTATAGTAAAAATTTATCATTACTTTTATCTGTTAAGCAAATAAAGTGTTGACAAACAGGTAACAAATAGGTTACAATATCTATTGAGCTTGTATACCAAATTATGATTCAAAATCAGTAAATATTAGTATACAATAATTATTACTAAAAATCAAGTATTATTTAGTATATATAAATACATATATGTAAAGGAGAAGTAATGGCAAAAGGTATAAAATTTTTAGGCACGGGCAGCTATGTTCCTGATTTTATTGTTACAAACGATATGTTTGCAGAGTTTTTAGAAACCTCTGATGAATGGATTAGCACAAGGACTGGTATAAAATCACGTCCTATAAACACTGACAAGCCCAATTATTATATGGGAGTTCAAGCTGCAAAAAAAGCTATCGAACAAAGTGAGATTTCACCCCTTGATATAGGTCTTATAATAGTAACTACTGTAAACCCCGATTTTTATTTCCCGTCAATGTCATGCCTTATCCAGCACAATATAGGCGCAGATAACGCTATGGCAATAGATGTAAACGCTGCTTGTACAGGCTTTATTTACGGNGTGGATATGGCTAGGCGTTATCTATACACTGATGATATTGACTATGTACTTGTTGTTTCCAGTGAAATGCTTTCAAATCAAGTGAATTATGCAGATAGGTCTACTGCTGTCTTGTTTGGTGATGGGGCTGCCGCAACTATTATTGCAAGAGATGAAAATAAGCTTTATTCATCATTTTTAGGTGCTAAAGGTGAAGATGGTACTCTTCTTTCTTGCAGAGTTAAATATGTAAATACCTCACCTTATAAAAATGAAGAGGCAATTGAAGAATTTTTAGGTGATAAATTCAAGGATATNAATCCAGACTTTATCCATATGAACGGAAGAGAAGTATATAAATTTGCTGTTGATGCACTTCCTAATTCAGTGAGTAAAGCATGCGAAAAGGTAGGAATTTCACCTGATGACATTGATGTTTTAATACCTCATCAGGCAAATCTTAGAATCATTGAAAAAGCTGTTTCCAATCTTAAAATTCCTATGGAAAAGGTTTTTGTCAATCTTGAAAAGCATGGAAATACTTCTAGTGCAAGTATTCCAACCTGCCTTGATGAAATGAATCGCAAGGGATTGCTCAAAGAAAATCAAAAGCTATGTTTTGTAGGCTTTGGTGGAGGCTTCACTTATGGAGCTGTTATTGTTGAACTTTAGTTACTTTAGTTTAAGATAAGAAAGGTGGTATTATTTTGTCAAAAACCGCACTAATTACAGGAGCTAGTCAAGGACTTGGTGCTTGTATAGCTAAAAAGCTTGCCGAAGATGGATTTAATATTGCTATTAATTGCAGGAGTCAAGCAGAGGTTGATAACGGTGGAAATACAGTAGCTGAGGAGTGCCGTTCCTTCGGTGTTGAGGCTGAATGTTTTATTGCTGATGTTTCACATTATTCAGCTTGTGAGGATATGGTGAAATTAGTTAAAGAGCGTTTTGCTACTATTGATGTTTTAGTAAATAATGCTGGTATCACTCGTGATGGTCTTTTAGTAAGAATGAGTGAAGAAAATTATGACGCTGTAATAGCTGTTAATCAAAAAAGCATTTTTAATATGATGAAATTAGTTTCTGCAATTATGATAAAGCAAAGAGGAGGTTCTATTATAAATATGTCCTCCGTTGCCGGTGTATATGGAAATGCAGGGCAGTTTAACTATTCAGCATCAAAGGCAGCTATTATCGGCATGACAAAATCAGCCGCTAAAGAGCTTGGCTCTCGTGGCATTAGAGTAAATGCTGTTGCACCGGGCTTTATAGATACACCTATGACTCAGGTTCTTCCCGATAAGGTTAAAGAACAAGTGTTAAATGCCATTCCTTTAAAAAGATTTGGTGAGCCTATTGATATTGCAAACACTGTTTCTTTTCTTGCCGGTGAAAAATCTAGATATATCACAGGACAAACAATTATAGTTTCCGGCGGATTAAGTATGTAACTTAAAAATTAGGAGGATATATGAGCAGAGTTGTTATTACAGGGGTTGGTGCTATTACACCTCTTGGAAACAGCGTCGAAGAAACATGGAGTAAATTGCTTGAAGGTAAACATGGCTTTACCCTAGAGCATTGGTTTGAGGGGCAAAGCGAACAACAAAACGTAAAAGCACTTGTTAAAAATTTTGACCCACTAAAATATATGGAGAAAAAAGAAACAAGGAGAAACGATTTATTCACTCAATATGCTGTTTATGCAGCTAAGGAAGCGATAAATGATGCTGGAACTGATTTTTCCGATATTGANCCATATATGCTTGGCACAGTAATAGGCTGTGGCATTGGTGGAATAAATACATTAGAAACAGAAATAGAAAATTACTACAATAAAGGNAATGGCAGGGTTTCCGTATTTACCGTACCAAAAATGATTGGTAATATGGCTGCTGGAATTATTGCAATTAAACTGGGATTCAAAGGCATGAACTTTGCATCAGTTTCAGCTTGTGCAAGTGGAACTCACGCAATAGGTGAAGCATATCACGCTATAAAGCATGGATACTTAAAAGCGGCAGTGGCAGGTGGAACCGAAGCATCAACATCAGGCTTCACCTTTGCAGGTTTTAATAATATGCATGCAATTACACGCACTACTGATTTAGACAGAGCTTCTATCCCTTTTGATAAGGAGAGAGACGGATTTGTACTTGGAGAAGGTGCTGGTATGCTTATTCTTGAAGAGCTGGAGCATGCAAAAGCACGTGGTGCAAAAATCTATGCTGAAATCTGCGGATACGGAGCTACTTGTGATGCTTACCACGAAACCTCGCCCGACCCAGATGGCTCAGGTTCGGCTAAGGCTATGGAGTTTGCTATAAAAGAATCTCAGCTTTCTCTCGATGATATTAATTATATCAATGCACATGGTACCTCTACACCTGTTAATGATAAAACTGAAACGGCAGCAATAAAGCGTGTCTTTGGTGAAAAGGCTAAAAATCTTGCCATTAATTCCACAAAATCTATGACAGGACATCTGCTCGGTGCGGCAGGAGGAATTGAAGCTATTGTTACAGCTCTATCAATCAAAAACTCAATTGTTCACAGGACATTGGGATACAAGGTGTTTGATGAGGAATGTGATTTGGACTATGTAAAAGAAGGCAATAGAGAACTTGAAATCACTGCAGCCTTAAGTAATTCCTTAGGCTTTGGTGGTCACAATGCCTGCATATGCATAAAAAAATATACCGATTAACTGGTTTAAACATCTTATTGAAAGGGTCAATTTATGAATAAGAAGGAAGCTTTGGAGTTTATTTCTGCTCTTACAGAACATATGAACGCTAATAAGCTTGATGAAATTTCCGTTAAGCTATCGGAAATAAGTGTTGAAATGAAAAAGAATACGGGAAATGTTCAGTTGCACACACAGATGCCCGTCACTCAAATTGCCGAAAACATTTCAAACCAAGGCAGTGGTGATTGTGCAAATGATAAGTTAATCACCTCCCCTATTATCGGCACTTTTTATACTTCCCCCGCACCTGAAAAACCTGCTTTTGTAGAGNTTGGTTCTACTGTTAATAAGGGCGATGTCGTTTGCATTATTGAAAGTATGAAATTGATGAATGAGGTTACCTCTGATATTTCAGGTGTTATTGAGGAAATTTTAGTTAAAAACGGTAATCCTGTGGAGTTTGGACAGCCATTATTCAAGCTTAAATAAACGATGATAGGAGTTTTAATATGGAACAAGTACTGATGACTCAAGAACAGATTAAAGAAATCATTCCGCATCGTGATCCATTTCTGCTGATTGATGAAATTCTTGAATTAGAGCCGGGCAAACGTGTTAAGGCAAGAAAATATATTAAGCCTGATGAAAGCTGGTTTAAAGGGCATTTTCCTAACGCACCTGTCACACCCGGTGTATTGATGATTGAAATGCTGGCTCAGGCAGGAGCTGTATGCTCGCTCTCACTACCCGAAAACAAGGGTAAGCTTGCTTTTTTTGCTGGTATTGATAAAGCAAGATTTAGAAAAAACGTGCTGCCTGGGGATACGCTTATTTTAGAAGTAGAAATGATTGGCAAAAAAGGGCCTATCGGCTTTGGTAAAGCTATTGCAACAGTAAATGGCAAAAAGGCTGTTACCTGTGAAATTTCCTTTGCAACTGCCGATAGACCAAAAGATTAAGCAAAAGGGCTTTTATATGTTTAATAAAATACTTATAGCAAATAGAGGCGAAATAGCAGTAAGAATCATTAGGACATGCAGAGAGCTAGGTATAAAAACAGTCGCTGTTTATTCTCAGGCTGACCGTACTGCTCTGCACGCTCAAATTGCCGATGAAGCAATTTGCATAGGTTCTCCTGCTACAAAGGACAGTTATTTGAACAGCAAGGCAATTTTAGCAGCCTGTGAAATAAGTAAAGCTGAAGCTATTCATCCTGGATTTGGCTTTCTTTCCGAAAATTCTGATTTTGCTAAGCTATGTGAAAAATGTGGAATTACTTTCATAGGTCCTAGTGCTGAGGCAATGAGTGCTATGGGAAATAAAAGCAATGCAAAGCAAACTATGAAAGAGGCTGATGTACCTGTTATTCCCGGTTCTGACGGAGTTGTAAATTCACTTGAAGAGGCAAAACAAATAGCTGAAAAAATAGGATTTCCCCTTATGGTAAAGGCAAGCTCGGGTGGTGGAGGCAGAGGTATTCGCCTTGTAGAAAAGGCTGACGACTTTGAAAACGCAATTATCTCAGCAAAGCAGGAGGCTCTATCCTTTTTTGGCAACGATGATATTTATATAGAAAAGTTTCTTATAAATCCTCGCCATGTAGAAATTCAACTTTTAGCTGATAATTATGGTAATACCGTTCACTTAGGAGAGCGTGACTGCTCTTTACAAAGAAGAAATCAAAAACTTATAGAAGAAAGTCCAAGCCCTATAATGACGCAAGATTTGCGTAAAAAGATGGGCGATGCTGCGGTACGTGCTGCCAAAGCGTGTAATTATTCAAACGCTGGCACAATTGAATTTCTTGTAGACGAGGATAAAAACTTTTATTTTATGGAAATGAATACAAGAATCCAAGTAGAGCACCCCGTAACAGAGCTTATAACAGGTATTGATTTAATTGCTGAGCAAATTAAAATTGCAGCCGGTGAAAAGCTTGAATTTACTCAAGGTGATATAAAAATTCTAGGTCATGCTATTGAATGTAGGATTAATGCTGAAAACCCTGACCAAAAATTTCGCCCCTGCCCCGGTAAAATTAAATCTCTTCATATGCCCGGAGGACTTGGTGTAAGAATTGATAGTGCTGTTTATCAAGGATATGAAATTTCTCCATTTTACGATAGCATGATAGCAAAGCTTATTGTCCATGCACCTACAAGAGAAAAAGCCGTAAAAAAAATCCAAGTAGCTTTAGGTGAATTTCTTGTTGAAGGCATTGATACTAATATTGATTTTCAGCTTAAGCTAATAAGAGATAAGGATTTTGAAAAAGGAAATTATGATATTGGTTTTATTAATAGAAAATATTAATATTTTGGGAAGGATGAGGAGTTTTGCTTGAAGATTTATTTAAAGTAGTAAAGGTGCGTTTTAATCAAGAAAATGAAAAAGTACCCTCAAAGGAAATGGAAATACCTGATGATTTATTCTTCAAATGTCCCAGATGCTCTAATGTCGCCTATATGGACGAATTTATTAAAAACCTTAAGGTTTGTCCAAAGTGTAAATATCACTCACGTATTTCATGGCAGGAAAGACTAGAGCAAATTGCAGATAAAAACAGCTTTGTTGAATTTGATAAAAATATGCAATCAGTAAATCCTATACGCTTTCCTGAATATACCGAAAAGGTAAATAAGCTAAAAAAAGATTTAGATATAAATGAGGCTGTTATCACAGGGGAAGTGACAATTAGAGGCTATCGCACGGTAATAGGCATTATGGACAGTCGCTTTATGATGGCAAGTATGGGNAGTGTCGTAGGTGAAAAAATTACAAGAGCATTTGAGTATGCTACCAGTAATAAACTGCCTATTGTACTTTTTACTGCCTCTGGCGGTGCAAGAATGCAGGAGGGAATTATTTCTCTAATGCAAATGGCTAAAACAAGCGGTGCGGTCGCAAGGCATAATGAAGCAGGTCTGCTGTATATCACTGTCCTTACAGACCCTACAACAGGCGGTGTCACTGCATCGTTTGCAAGTCTTGGTGATATTATAATTGCAGAACCAAAGGTGCTTGTAGGCTTTGCAGGCAGACGTGTTATTCAGGATACTATTAGGCAAAGGTTGCCCGATGATTTTCAAAGTGCTGAATTTCAGCTTGAAAATGGCTTTGTAGACATGATTGTTGAACGTGGGCAGCTTAGAAAGCGTATTTCATGGATACTAAAGCTTCACAACTGTAANAAGGAGAAATATGAAAGATGAAATTTACTGCGTGTGAAAGACTTGAAATCATCAGAAACAAAAACAGACCTACAATAAATGATTATATCCCCGCTATATTTAATACCTTTATGGAAATGCATGGCGACAGATGTTTTGGAGATGATAATGCCATCGTAGGAGGAATCGCTCTATTAGGAAATACGCCTGTAACAGTAATAGCACAAATGAAGGGCAGAAATTTAGAAGAAAACAAGAAATCAAACTTTTCTATGCCTCATCCAGAGGGATATAGAAAAGCATTAAGACTTGCAAAGCAAGCTGAAAAATTTCATAGACCTATTATTTGTCTTGTTGATACTCCGGGGGCGTTTTGTGGTATAGAAGCCGAAAAACGTGGACAGGGTGAAGCTATCGCTAAAAATCTAGCTGAATTTATGCTGCTAAAAACACCAATAATTTCCGTAGTTTTAGGAGAAGGTGGCAGCGGTGGTGCATTAGCACTTGCTGTATGTGATGAGCTTGCTATGCTGGAAAATGCTCTATACTCCGTTATTTCCCCACGTGGATGTGCTTCCATTTTATGGAAAGACGCTTCTAGAGAACAGGAAGCATGTGAGCTTTTGCAAATTACAGCTGAAAGCCTTGTTGAATTTGGCATATGCGATAAAATAATTTCCGAGCCTATGGGCGGTGCTCATAACGATAAAATGTATACAGCAGAAAATATCTTAGAATTTTTAATTGAATCTGTCGAAAAATTATCTAAAAAAGATATTGACACTTTGCTAATTGATAGATATAATAAGTTCAGGTGTATTGGAATGTATACAGAATAAACTATTTTTTACTAATTGCGTTAATTAGGCAATAGCCTTTTATAAAAATTTAAAATTAATATATTTTTGGAGGAACTAAAAATGGTATTTGAAAAAGTAAAGTCAATTATTGTAGATCAGCTCGACGTTGATGAAGATTTAGTAACTATGAATGCTTCTATTATCGATGATTTAAATGCAGATTCACTTGATGTAGTAGATTTGATAATGAGTTTTGAGATGGAATTCGACCTAGAATTTCCTGATGAACAAGTAGAAAGTATAAAGACAGTTGGAGATATTGTAAAATATATCGAAGACAACGCATAATAAATAAATTTAACCTAAACCGTTTAACTGAAAATCAGTTAAACGGTGTTTTATTTTTATGCTATGCAACAAAATTTAAATATTATATCACTTTTTTAGTATAAGCTCTTTAATTCTCATTAATTTTATGGTATTATATATTTAATGAAAATATATAATAAAAAAATGAAAGGAATTTTTAATGGAGAATATAACGCACGATGTCATTCTTGCTAAAAACGGTGACAAAGACGCTTTTTCAAGGCTTTATTCTACTATATACAAAGACCTTTACCATATAGCTCTCTACTCTTTAAAAACAAAGGAAGATGCTCAAGACGCAGTTTCTGAAACTATAATTGATGCTTATATAGGCATTAAATCACTAAAAACTCCCGAAGCCTTTAAAGTCTGGGCTTTTAAGATTCTTTCTGCTAAGATTAAAAGAAAGTATCAAGAGTATGCAAAATCAACTTCAGATATTGATAAAATTCCTGCACATTTATTGCCCACAAACTCTTTAGATGAAGAAAGCATAGAGATAATGGACGAATTTTCCAAGCTTTCAGCTGAAGAAAGAATGATTATATCTTTATCAATAATTATGGGCTATACTAGTGAAGAAATTTCTGATTTTACTGGTATAAATGCTAATACGGTACGCTCAAAGCTTATGCGGGCTAAAAACAAATTAAAAATGATGCTTGAATAATTCTCAGTGAGGTGAAGTATGAACAAGGAAGATAAACTAAAGCAAATTCTGACAAATACAGATATCCCGACAGAATTAGAGCCAAAAAATATAGCAGAAACTTTATTAAATAGCTCTGTGCAAAATATCTCTGCTGAAGAATTTTTAAACGAGTTAAAACAAAATTCCATAAAACTGAATGTATTTTTAAAAGCATTAGAATATTTTGATGCTGATGAAAAAGTAATTGAAGTAATACAAAATAACCCTAAAATGACTGCACAAGAGCTTTTGACAGTGCTTGAGGCGGCAAAATTTTCAGAAAATGATTATGCTAGAATTTTATCAATAGCTATAAAAATAAAAAACGGGCAAATAGAAGATTTTCAGCTCGATAATACTCAAAATGATAGTAAAAATTCTGAGAAAAATCAAGAAATAGTGCCAAAGGTTTTTGAAAAAGCTTTTGAGGACAATAAAAACAAACGTAAAAAACATAGCATTGTTTTTAAAATCATTGCATCAATAGCTTCTGTTTGCGTAATAATTGCCGGTATTTTTGTTTATAAGGAGTTTATTTCCAATTATAATGGCGAAGATAATTTCACCTATGCAGGAAAATCAGATGATGATAATTACGACATACTGTTTAACAAGGTAAAAAATTTTTATAACCTTAGCTATTCAAAAGATAAAAACCTAGCAGCAGAAAATTCTGACACAACCCAAATTAGTGATGAAGATGGTTCTTCAAAAGACAGCTTTGAATCAGATACATTAAATCAAGTAAAAAATGTTGATGAGGCTGACATAATTCAATTTGATGGTGAAAGATTTTATTTTGTCAACAATAATAATAGTAGTGTAAAGATTTTAAAAATTGATGGACAGGAATTAAAGCTGGAAAATACTATCTCACCTCAAACTGAAAATGAATATTATATTCTAGATTTAATAACAACCGATGAAAAACTAGCTATTATTTACGTCACCTCACAACTAAATAAAATTCCAAGCGAGGATATAACAATACAAGCTACTGATAGCAATACTTTTTTTAATTATTTCAACAATCAAGTATGTATTGATATTTATGATATAAAAAACAGTGATTTTACAAAGCCATATTCCACATATTCTCAAAGTGGAAGCTATGTAGATTTGCGTGTAAAGGATAATTATCTATATCTTATTTCAAAATATTATCCCACTATTTCTGGCACTGTAAATAAAGAAGAGTTTGTAAAAACAGTTCCCTTATACGCTCAAAATGGCGAAAGTAACTATGTAAAGCCAAGTGATATTGCTATACCAAATAATATAAATGACATTGCTTACACAATAATTAGTGCAGTAGATTTAAACAATCAACAACCTCTTTCTTCCGTTAAAGCTGATTTGAGTGATTCTGAAAATATTTATGCCAGTGAAAGCAATATTTACCTTGCCGCTAATACGTACAGCGATAATGAGCAAAAAACGATGCTAACTAAAATTTCATATAAAGATGGAATGATAGATTTAAAATCTAAGGAATTGATTGATGGCTATGTCAATAACCAATATTCAATGGACGAATATAATAATTACTTCCGAGTAGTATCTACTACAAGCCCTTANAATAAAGACAGACAAACGATTCTATATGTATTTGATGAAAATTTTGAAAAGCTTTCATCANTTGATTCTATTGCTGTTGGCGAAAGCGTTAAATCCGTCAGATTTGATAAAGAGCTTGCATATATCGTAACATTTTTACAGGTTGACCCCTTGTTCTGCGTGGATTTAACCGACCCTAAAAATCCCGTGCTAAAGGATGAATTAAAAATACCCGGATACTCAACCTATTTACAAAAATGGAATGAGGATTTGCTAATAGGCTTTGGTGTAAATGCTGATGAAAACGGTAATACTANCGGTTTAAAGCTAAGTATGTTTNATGTTTNTGAAAGCGATGATTTAACTGAAAAACATGAATTTGAAATAAACAATCAAAAGGTGGGGGAAAACACATATTCAATTGCTGTATCAGAAAGAAAAGCTTTGTATATTTCAAGTGAAAAAAATATAATCGGTATACCATATTCAGTTAGTAACGAGCTAGCTACTCAGAATAAATATATCTTCCTTTCATATGATAAGGAAAAGGGCTTCACCAAGTTAGGAGAGGTTTCAGAAACGGGAACCAATGCTTATTTAAGAGGCGGACTTCATAATGAGTATTTTTATCTATTTTCTCAAAAAAGTGCTTATGTGCTGTCGTCTGATAAGTTTTCATTATTATCAAAAGTGGGTTTATAGCTTTTAAATCAAATAAATAATAAGGCTTGTCTTAATGGCGAGCCTTATATTTTATTTGACAAATAAGCTTTTGAGCATTATACTATGTTAAAGCAATGAAGGGGGAAATATGTACAAAATTTTTATAGTTGAAGATGATACGGTTATAGCTAACTCAATAAAAAATAATATAGAATCGTGGGGCTTTCCATGTAGGGCTTGTGATGATTTAAGGAATGTATTAAAGGAATTTATTGATTTTAAGCCTCATCTAGTCATTTTAGATATAATGCTGCCTTTTTTTGATGGCTATTATTGGTGTAAGGAAATAAGAAAGCTATCTGACGTTCCTATAATTTTTCTTTCATCAGCATCGGATAATATGAATATTATTATGGCAATGAATATGGGTGGCGATGACTTTGTAATAAAGCCCTTTGATATAAATGTGCTTACTGCTAAAATTCAAGCTTTATTAAGGCGTAGCTATAATTATGCTTCACAGAAAAATCTTATTGAGCATGAGGGATTAATACTTGATACCTCAAACACCACATTAAGCTATAATGATAAAAAAATTGACTTAACTAAGAATGAATATAGAATATTACTCACTTTATTGGAAAACAAGGGTAAGATAATCAGCAGAGATACTCTTATGCAAAAATTATGGGAAACTGACAGCTTTGTAGATGAAAATACACTTACTGTAAATGTTACTCGTCTACGCAAAAAACTCTGTGAATATGGTATAGATAATTTTATAAGGACTAAAAAAGGCTTAGGATATATTATAGAATAAAGGTGAAGGAATGAAGATTTTTTATGCTACTTAAAAAATCAAGTAAAACAAATAGTGCTTTTAATATTATTTACAGTTATTTTCGGGATAACTTTTTATCTTTATAAGCTGCCCTTAGGTGCTGTATTCTACCCTGCACTAATGTATTTCGTAATAATTGCTACATGGGGAGCTTTAGATTATATAAAGTTCTATTCTAAACATAAAGTGTTGGAAAATCTAAAAAATGAAATTACAATTTCATTTAAAAACCTTCCCACTGCCTCAAGCTTAATTGAGGAAGATTATCATAAGCTTTTAGAGATTTTCGAAAATGAGCAGAGAGAGTTGTACAAAAAATCCGATGAAAGGTACGATAGCTTAATTAATTATTATACAACGTGGGTTCATCAGATTAAAACTCCTATTTCAGCTATGCATCTTTTACTTCAAGATGAAAATGCGACAAAAAGCGAAATCAAATCTGAGCTTTTTAAAATAGAGCAATATGTGGACATGGTGCTGACATACCTAAGACTCGATGGTGAAGGAAATGATTATTTAATAAAAAGCTATGATTTAGATAATATAATAAAACAGGCACTAAGAAAATTTGCTGCACAATTCATAAGAAAAAAGAACATTACTCTTCGATATTCCCCTCTTAATTATCAAGTAATTACTGACGAAAAATGGCTGCTTTTTGTGGTAGAACAAATACTATCAAACGCACTAAAATACACTAAATCAGGATACATTAATATTTATATGGAAAATGACGATTTAATAATATCTGATACCGGAATAGGGATAGAGCAGTCGGATATAAACAGGATTTTTTCCTATGGATATACTGGCTTAAACGGGAGAGAAAGTAAAAAAGCCAGTGGCCTTGGGCTATATCTATGCAAGAGAATTTGTGATAATTTAAATCACGAAATCAGCTTATCTTCACAAATGGGAAAAGGCACGATAGTAAAAATTAACTTAAAAAGGCCTAGGCTAACGTTTTAAATTATTACAGAGTTTAGACAAAGTATTAGATAATTAAATATGCTTTTTNTGGAATTTATTTCTCNAAAAAGCACCACTAGATGTTGCATTACGTACAACATTCACACTACCTATGGCGAATCGCCTCCACTATAAAGCTTGCAGACTTTGTCAGCAAGCTAAAACAATTTACCTTACAAAATTGTAAGGTAAATTGTTATTATGTAAGGTAAATCTATGGAAAAACATTTTCTTAACTGATATAATTGTATTACATCAAATAACACAGTTAAGAAAAGGAGATAATATGGCTATTTTAGAAGTCAAGAATGTGAAAAAAATCTATACCACTAGATTTGGTGGTAATAAGGTGCAAGCATTGACCAATGTTTGCTTTAGTATGGAACAAGGCGAATATGTTTCCATCATGGGTGAAAGNGGCTCNGGTAAAACAACTTTACTTAATATACTCGCTGCCCTTGACAAGCCTACCTCTGGGCAGATTATCCTTGATGGAAAAGAGCTTAATGCAATTAAAGAATCGGAAATTGCAAAATTCAGAAGGGATAATTTAGGCTTTGTATTTCAAGACTTTAATCTTTTGGATACATTTTCTGTTATGGATAATATTTTTTTGCCTTTAGTCCTATCAGGAAAAAGATTTAACGAAATGAACAAGAAATTAAAGCCAATAGCACAAAAGCTGGGTATTTCTGATTTACTAAAAAAATATCCCTATGAAATTTCCGGCGGACAAAAGCAAAGAGTTGCTGTGGCTAGAGCATTGATAACAAATCCTAAATTAATTCTCGCTGATGAACCAACAGGTGCATTAGACTCAAAATCAACCGACGAATTATTAAAGCTTTTTAGCGAATTAAATCATGATAAGCAAACTATTTTGATGGTAACTCACTCAGTAAAGGCTGCAAGCCGTACTAATCGTGTTTTATTTATACGTGACGGCGAAGTATTTCATCAAATATATCGTGGTAATAGCAGTGATGAACAACTGTATCAAAAAATTTCTGACACCCTCACAATGCTGACAACCAGTGAAAACATAAGCAGAGGTGGTATCAGATGAAGAAGATAATCTTTTACCCTAAAATGGCTTTTCAAAGCATTAAGAAAAATAAAAAGCTCTATATTCCCTATATTATTACCTGTATATCAATGGTAATGATGTTTTATTTGCTGACCTATCTTTCCTCGGATAGTTTTATTAAAATGGTTCCCAAAGGAGGAGAACTCACTCAGCTAATATTAAAACTCGGTAAATGGGTGATAGGTGTATTTTCAGCATTATTTCTATTTTACACCAATTCATTCTTAATAAAGCATCGTAAAAAGGAGTTTGGACTATATAACGTGCTTGGAATGAATAAGCAAAACATTGTTCAGGTATTGTTGTATGAATCAGGCTTTATATATCTGATAAGTATTATTTCAGGTGTTATTTTAGGAATACTTGTTTCTAAAATAAGTGAGCTTGTCCTTGTCAGAATGTTAAGTGGTGAAATAACATATTCACTTAATATATCATTTAGTGGGATAAACAAAACAGCAATTTTCTATCTAGTAATTTTTATACTTATACTAATAAAATCAATTTTACAAGTGAAAATGTCAAATCCTATTGAACTGTTACGTTCTTCAAGTGTTGGTGAAAAACCAGTCAAGAGCAATTGGCTATTGGCATTAGCAGGAGTAATTATTCTAGGCATTTCATATTATCTAGCCGTGAAAATAGACGACCCTATAAAAGCAATATCTATATTCTTTATAGCAGTAATAATGGTAATAATAGCAACCTATATTCTTTTCATTTCAGGCTCTGTTGCACTATGTAAAATACTTCAAAAAAGTAAAAAATACTACTACAAAACGAATCATTTTATATCACTTTCCTCAATGGCGTACCGTATGAAAAGAAACGGTGCAGGGCTAGCCTCAATAGCAATTATGTCAACAATGATACTAGTTATGCTATCATCAACTTCAAACCTTTATATCGGTGCTGAAGATGCATTAGCAAGCCAATATCCACGTGATATTATTTTTGAAGCAAATATTGATAAGGTTTTCGATAAGGAAAAAGAATTTGATAATGATATAAATCAAATGATGAACCAGCTTAATGTAAAGCCTGATAATATATTTAAATTCAACAATTTATTTGTTACAGGGGTCAAAGGTGATGAAGAAAATGAGATACTCTTCCCTGAAAAAACCATTGCTGGCGATAATGTTTCTAATATCGTACTTGTAGGAATAATACCTATTAATGATTATAACAATCTTTCTGGTAAAAATATTACGCTAGGTGAAAGAGAAGTGCTTGTTCAATCTGATTACTACTCTGGAAAAGGCAATATTAATATAGGAAATCTTGATGATTTAATTGTAAAGGAAGAGGTAGATGATGTTGATAAATTGACATTTTCCACTTTTCAGATGTATGAATATACTTACATCATTGGAAATGAGAATATTCTAAATGAAATATATCAGTATGAAAAACAAGCTTACAAGGATAGAGCATCGAACATAGCCTACACCTATGGATTTAATATTAATGCAGAACAGGATAAACAGGAAGAAATATACACCAAGCTTAATGAGTTTAAAAACAGCAATGATTTTATGAGTAAATATAAAGATTATTCTATTACACTATCATCTAAAGCAGTTCAAAGAAATAGCTTTATGTCTTTATACGGTATTCTATTCTTCTTAGGAATTTTATTAAGCATTATATTCCTGCTTGGCACAGTGCTTATTATGTACTATAAGCAAATTGTTGAAGGGTATGAGGATAAAAATCGATTTGACATATTACAAAAGGTAGGCATGACTAAAAAAGAAATAAGAAAAAGCATTAATTCTCAAGTTTTGACAGTGTTTTTTATGCCTCTTATAGTAGCATCAATCCACACAGCCTTCGCTTTCCCGCTTGTAAGAAAAATGATTATGCTCTTTGGAGTATTTAACACTCCATTACTAATCACTGTCACTTTAATTTCAATAGCAATATTCGCTATATTCTATTCTCTTATTTATAAATTAACATCAAAATCATATTATAATATTGTTAGCGACTTTTAAAAGGAAGGGGGAATTTCCCCTTCCTTTTGTTATAAAATATTATGCAAATACGGAATTTGTGCTTGAAAAAAGGTTTGTACAAGTGAAGTTGCTAAATTTATTTTGGAATAAAATTCATCTTCACCATATTCAGCATGGGTTTCTATTTCAGCTAGCGTTTCAGTCACATCCTTCTCCTGCTCAAAGTTTCCGGCAAATAAAATGTGAGAACGATACTCATTCCACAATTCAACTGCTCTTTGTGATGTTTCTGCAGCATTTACAAAATCAGATGAATTAAAGCTTTCCGTCGCCTCATCAAGTGTTTTGATAATAAGCTCAGTATAATCTTGTGAAACAAAAAAAGAAAATAAGCTAACTGTTATAATCAAAACCATTATTATTCCGCCAATTACTATTCTAATCATGGGATACCGTCCTTTTTAATAATATTATAATTTGCCTTTTCATCTGAAGTCATTAGAAAAATGTCATTTACCTTTAGCTTGTTTTCTTTTACCGTTTTTTCAAGCCAATTTGTGTTTAAGCCACATTCTATCAGCCCCTTATGGTCAATAACTCCATCACGTATAATAATTTCAGGTGGATTAAGGTTGTCGGTACTTCCCTGCTGCTGTTTTTCATAAAAATTTATTTTACCATTGTTTTCTACTATTGCGTATTGAACATCGTTTAAATCATAAATTGAACTTTCTCTCATTGCCTCAAATAATTCATCGATAGTATAACGTAGTGAACGTAGCTGCTTTTGATTAACCTTACCATGAGAAATTAAAATAATAGGATTGCCTGAAACAAACCGTCTAAAGCGATGAAATTTAAGCATAAACCCCGACATAAATACATCAAGACAAACAAGAGTAAGCACGGGAATAACTCCTGCAAGCATCGGTGCTGAGAGATTTTCCAAAGGCAAAGAGGCAATGTTAGATATTAAAATAGTTACTACTAATTCAGATGGCTGAAGCTCGCCTAGCTGTCTTTTACCCATAAGTCGAAGCGACGCCATAATTAAAGCATATAAAATAATACCGCGTATTACAATTACAATCATAGACTATCCTCTTATTAGAATTTATTCTACTATATTATTCTCTCTAAATGGAAAATTATGCACAAAAAACCTTGCTTAAATAAGCAAGGTTTTTATTTAAATAATTATTGATATAAGAAATCTCGCAGTACCTGTGAATATTTTTCATGAGAATATTCTTTATTAATCATAACTTGATTATTTTCAGGAATACTAATATTTTCAATATCAGCACCAGTTAAGAAATCAACCAATCGATATACTACTGATTTAATTTCATTTTGAGTAAAATTAGTTTTTACCAAGGGAGCAACTGTTTGAAGCATTTTGTTAAGCTCATTTAAAGACATGCCCTTAGCACTCTTTATAACGGACATAACTACATTTCTTTGTCTAACTATTCTATGATAGTCATCATCGATATATCTAAGCCTAGAGTATTGTAGTGCATCATAACCGCTCAAATGATTTGACCCTTCTTTTACCCTAGCCTTTGTAATTGCATTACTGCCTAGCGGATGTTCACCATTAAGTCCTAGAGCCTCATCATAAGTCAGCTCAACATCTACTCCACCTACTGAATCAATTAGCTTTTCAAAAGTGTAGAAATTTGTCCTTACATATTTATCCACGTCAACACCTAGATAACTCCTTACATATTCTAGCAGCATATCCTCTCCACCATAGTGATGAATGTGTGTTAGCAAATCGTTTTTCCCAAGCTCAGGCACGTATACAGGAATATTTCTAGCTAAACTAGCAAGCCTAATTGTATTTGTCTTAAAATTCAAGGATAAAATCATCATGCTGTCAGAACGTGCAGTAGGATCAAAATCCTTCTGCCTTTCATCAGTACCAATCATAAGTACATTTAAGACATTCTCATCTTTATATACATCAATTTCAGGGGGCTTATAAGCATTAATATCATCATCAATAAACTCACCCGACTCAGCATCAATAGGATTAAAATTTCTGGACGTATTGGAATCCCCAAAGTTAAATAAACCAGTCCAGCTATTAAGCCACATTTCAACTAATAACCATGCAACCAAAGGCATAGCTACAATAAATGAAATTAATGATATAATAACTGTTTTGGCTTTTATTTTTTTCTTTTTCTTTTTTGTCAGTCTACGCCTTGTTTTAATAGTAGGATTTTCCATACGTACCCCTCAAATTGATAAAATTTTACTTATTGATTTATCAGCTAAAACAGCCTCGCCTCGCATATGAAAAGCGTCTAAATATTCACTGCCAAGCTTTTTATTAATAATAGCGGCTGCATCATTATAAAGTGGTGGTCTTGAAGTCATATTATGTGCATCAGTTCCAATAATATGAACACGCCCCTGCTTTATTAATTTTAAAGCAACCTTTCTAAGAACCCTGTCACCAAAGGAATCGCAATTTACTTGATATAAAGCATTATCAAAGCTTAATACGCTTTCATATAATTCTTTATCATATAATTTAGAGTATCTTTCTATGTGTGCGAAAATTATTTTATATTCTGTGCTTTCTATAAAATCTATTAATAAATTTAATTCAGGCTTTGATAAGCTATAAAAAGGCATCTCCAAAAGAAGAAACTTTGTACCACTTATACATAAGCCATCTACTTCATCATCGATAATGGAGCTGTAAAATAAAACTTCAGCACCAAGAACAATATCAGGAATATCAAGCCCTGATACTGCACTTTCTAGCTTATGATATGCTTTTTGTCTTCTTAAAACGAACTGCTCATAGGTTTCTTTATTTCTATAAAAATGTGAGGTAGCAACTACTGTATCAAAGCCCTGCTGCTTTTGTTCCTTTAAAATAGCTATCGATTCATCGATACTCTTCGCCCCGTCATCAAATTCAGGCAGGACATGACAATGAAAATCAGTTTTCAACCTTATTACCTCATTTATATCTGTAATGATACTTTTTACCCTTGTTTAAATCGGGGTTTATTGTCATAAATCCCAAAATATTTCCGTTGGCTAGCTTAATTCTCCTCAATCCTTCAGTAATATCACTATGCTTAGTTTGATTTCTTCTCACAACGAAAATACATCCTGCACAATTCTTGTTTAATAATTGTGAGTCAGTAACAACATTAACAGGTGGTGTATCAATGAATATATAATCATAATATTCGTCTAAAGCCGTAAGCAAATCAGTCATAGCCTTTGAGGTTAAAAGCTCGGCTGGATTGGGTGGAATAGGCCCAGAGGTCATAACATCAAGATTAGGCCTTACATTTTGATAAATACAATCATGCACTTTATTAAAATATCCTAAAACTGAAGAAAGTCCCTTAGAATTTTTAAGCTTAAAGTACTTATGCACAGTAGGACGTCTTAAGTCAGCATCCAAAACTAAAATTCTCGACCCCATAGACGCAAATGAACTACTTATGTTTACGCAAGTAGTGCTTTTTCCCTCAGATTGATTGGCACTAGTAAAAAAAACTGGCTTTTTTTCACTTGATGCTAATGCAAACATCAGATTAGTCCTAGCAATTTTAAAGGACTCAGTAACTATAAAAGGTGAATTTTCATCTACCAAAACGTGCTTTTTTACTATTACTTTATCATTAACCTTCTTTTGCATAGCGATAATCCCCCTTTGTCTTAGCGTTCAAATCGGGAATATCAGCCAAAAGCGGAATCCCATACATAGATGACAGGTCATCAGAGCCTTTTACCTTATTATCAATAATATCAATTATTAAAAATATTAAGTAGGATAATATCAAGCCTAAAACAAATCCAATAACTGTATTAAGCTTTACATTAGGCGACGAGGGATTTTCAGGAACTCTTGCCTCATCGATAGTATTAATAAAAGCGTTTTTAAGTATTGCCTCACTCTCGCTAGTACCGATTTTTGTCGCAAGATTAGCTAATTGAGCAGCTGCCTCAGGCGACGCACTTTGAACAGTTAAATAAATAAATCCAGTATTATCACCCGAAGAAATACTAATCATATTATTTAATTCATCTCTGGTATACTGCCCTTCCAGCTTTTGTTCAATCTGTGTTATTACCTTATCGCTTTTAAAAATAATCTTACAATTTTCGACAAGCTTTTGTGCTACTGAAAGAGCATTAAGCTCCTGACTAGCATTTTCCACATCATAGCTTACTTGTACAAGTACCTTTGTGCTAGCTGAATATTTCTTATCTACAACAAAAAAAGAAAATATAAATGCTGAAATTGTACAAAATAGCGTAATAGCAATAATTGGTTTAATATTTTTCAAAAAAATCGACCATAGGGTAATTAGGTCTATTTCCATTTCTTTTTCGTTTTCCATTATTCCTCCATGATAATATAGTTACCTAAATATATTACCATTTTATTAATTAGTAGTCAATATATTTTTAATAATTATTATATTATTTCTGTATTTTTTACCTTTTGAACATATATCTCAAGCAAAAATACCATACATACAACAAAGATACCAAATAAACTACCAGAAATATCTATTAATACATCGTAGATAGATGCTCCCCTTCCGGGAACGAAGTATTGATGCACCTCATCAAAAATAGCGTAGAAAACTGATATTCCAAATGCATTAACTAATTTTAAAAAATTATTAATTTTAAACATATAAAAAGACAAAAATGATAATACACCTATTATAAAAAATAATGAAAAATGTGCAAGCTTTCTAATAATTACTGAAAAGGACTCTAATAAGAAAGTCTGCTGATTTTCTGAAATTGTTTCAAAATCACTAATAAAAATTTTTAAAATACTCAATAAAAGTCCATCACTGAGATTTGAGCTGTCTTCTGCGTTTTGTGATGAAAAAACAAAAAGTACAATAAACATAATTCCTAACAAGGAAAATAGTACAATAGTATAGGTTAGCTGTTTTTTTGTCATAATTACCTCATAAAATAAGCCGAATATATTCATACTCGGCTATTTTCACATTATTTTTTTAATTAAAGCTGTCTATTAAGTCAATGTTCTTTTGTGAAATCATAGTTTTACAAGCAGTAATAAAGCTTTCAAGAGAAATATTATTTACCTGCTTGCCAGAACGTACTCTTAAGGAAATAGTATTATCGCCCTGCTCTTTATCGCCCACAATTATGATATAAGGCAATAAACCATGTCTAAAATTCTTAATTTTTGTGCCCATATTTTCATCAGAATGGTCAACCTCAGCTCTTATTCCAATACTTTGCAATTGACCAGAAATTTTATCTGCATACTCGCCATGCTCTGCTCTTACAGGAACAATACCAACTTGACTTGGTGACAACCAGAATGGAAATTTACCTGCAAAATGTTCAGTAAGAATTCCTATAAATCTTTCGACACTTCCAAATACAACACGGTGAATCATGATTGGCCTATGCTGTTTTCCATCAGCTCCCGCATATTCAAGCTCAAATCTCTCAGGCAACTGAAAATCAAGCTGAATCGTACCACACTGCCACGTTCTTCCCAAACAATCAGTTAAATGAAAGTCAAGCTTAGGGCCGTAAAAAGCACCGTCGCCCTCATTGACCACATATTCATACCCTAGCTCGCTAATAGCATCGCCTAATGCCTTAGTAGCTATATCCCAATCTTCCTTGCTGCCCATAGAATTTTCAGGCTGAGTAGAAAGTTCAATCTTATATGGGAAACCAAAGGTCTTTGTATATACTTCATCAATCAGCTTTACAACACCCTTGATTTCGTCCTTAATCTGCTCTTTAGTCATGAAAATATGTGCATCATCTTGAGTAAAGCAGCGAACCCTCATAAGCCCGTGCAAAGCACCGGAAAGCTCATGTCTGTGAACAAGCCCTAATTCGCCGATTCTCATAGGAAGCTCACGGTAGGAGTGATTTTTTGATGCATAAACAAGGATTCCACCCGGACAATTCATAGGTTTTATAGCAAAATCCTGCTCATCAATAACTGTTGTATACATATTATCTTGATAATGATACCAATGCCCACTGCGTTCCCATAATGAACGATTGAGCATCACAGGCGTTGAAATCTCTTTATAGCCTGCTTTATCATGTATTTCATGCCAAAAATCAAGCAGCTTATTTCTTAATATCATTCCCTTAGGTAAAAAAAACGGAAAACCCGGCCCTTCATCCATAATAGCAAAAAGCTCCTGCTCTTTTCCTATTTTTCTATGGTCACGTTTTTTTGCTTCTTCTAAGAAATTCAGATATGATTTTAATTCAGCCTTCGACTCAAAAGCATATACATAAACCCTTTGCAGCATTTTATTATCAGAATTTCCACGCCAATAAGCACCTGTAACCGTCTTAATTTTAAATGCCCACGAGCGTAAGTGCGACGCACTTTCAACATGAGGTCCTCTACACAAATCTACAAAATCATCTCCAAGCCAATAAAGTGAAATTTGCTCATTTCCGTCTAAATCCTTAATTAGCTCCACTTTATATGGGTTGTCCTTAAATATTTCAAGTGCCTTTTCAGCTGTAACTTCTTCTCTTACAAAGGATTCATTTCTTTTGAGAATTTCATTCATCCTCTGCTCTATCTTAGGAAAATCCTCTTCTAAAATTGATACAGGTATATCAAAATCATAATAAAAACCATTATCAATAGGAGGACCAATAGCTAATTTTACATCATCATATAATTCACATATTGCTTTTGCAAGTACGTGAGCTAATGAGTGACGGCTATTATAAACTTTCTCACTCATTCCATCTTTATCATCAATCATAATAACCTCCATGTATTTAATTTATTTCTTGAAAAGAGTGGCTTTAGCCTTTGCTTCCTGTTCATTCAATGCTTTTTGCCTTTCCTCTTCCTGTTTCTTTATCAATGCTTCCAACTCATCTAAATTATCCCTATAAAAAATAGTATCCTCGGGTAAATTTTTAGACTTCAGCTTTTTCTCAATAACAAGCCTTAAAAACATATACATAACAGCAAATACAGGCACAGCCAAAACCATACCCATTACACCAAACAACCCGCCTCCAACAGTAATAGAAATCAATACCCATATAGCCGGTATTCCGGTAGATTCGCCTTGTATTCTTGGCATAATAATGTTTCCATCGATTTGCTGCATAATAAGAATAAATAATAGAAACCAAAATACGCTAAGCGGTCCTGATGCCATCAATATTAACAAAGCACTTGGTATTGCTCCCAAGAAAGGCCCAAAAAACGGTATAAGATTTGTAACGCCAACAATACATCCAATAAGTACTGAATAAGGCATTTTCATAAGCGCCATAGCAATAGCAGTGACAATTCCAACTATAAAGGAATCTATCAATGTAGCCATTATAGAGCGTAAAAATATATTATGAGATTTTCTAAGTGCATTTAATAAAGAAATTGACTTCTTAGAATCCTTCACAGCAAATAAAATTTTCTTACTCTGAGCTATAAACATATCCTTGCTAAACATAAGATAAATAGCTATAATATAGCCTATAATAAAGTTTTTCAGCAATGATATAGTACCCTTAAGCCCCGCCGTCACAACCTCTAGAATTTCATCAGAGTACTTTATAATAGTCTGTTGAAAATTCATCAAATAGCTTCTTGCTTGCTCAACAGATTCATTAATAAAATCCTTAAAATCTGGATACTCTTCAGCAAGCTTATAAGCAGATTGCTCAATATTATCGGCATAAGAAGGAATTTTAGTAGCCAAATCCTTAAAACTATCAAAAATAGCAGGAGCCACTAGCATTATAAAACCTATAATAAAAGCCAATGATAAAATAACCGTAACAAAAACTGCCAGCCCTCTTAATAATCTGTGCTTTTTATGATTATCAGCCTTTAAATATAGCTTTTTAAATACCTTTTTCTCAAAAAGATTAGCGACAGGATTTAAAATATAAGCAATTGCTATTCCCACAAAAACAGGGGTGAAAATAGACCAAAAGCTATCAAGCCAATTTTTAAACTCATCAAGCCTTAAAGCAGCTGCCACAGCTATAACAGCAATGAAAATAACTAAAAGCGTATAAACTGCAATAGTATTATACTTCCTGTTCCAATCAATCTTCATGTAAAAATCTCCTGTTATTTGTTAGTAGTGTAATATTTTTATGATTATTGGTTTATAGTATATCATATCTGAAGAAATTATGCAACTATATCGAACAGCTTTCCGAGTGACAATGCTCAGTTATTTTACCGACAATAGGCTCAGGGTCAATTCCTTGATTTTTATAATAATTGGAAATTGCTGTTTTAATTGCCTGTTCAGCCAATACGGAGCAATGTATCTTAGCTGGGGGCAAACCATCAAGTGCCTCAATAACAGCCTTGTTTGTAAGCTTTAAAGCCTCATCAAGTGGCTTTCCCTTTATCATTTCAGTTGCTATTGAGCTAGTAGCAATAGCAGCACCGCAGCCAAATGTCTTAAACCTCACGTCTTTTATTATATTATCCTCAATTTTAAGATACATTTTCATTATATCGCCGCATTTAGCATTACCTATTTCACCAATGCCATTTGCATCTTCTAGTTCACCTACATTTCTAGGATTTGTAAAATGGTCCATTACCTTATCTGAATATAACATTTTATCCTTACCTTTCAAAAGCTTTTATATAAATATTAAATTAATTCCAACTAAGTGTGATAAATACTATTTGTTTTTCTCATTTTCTTTAATATGATCCCACAGCGGTGAAAAAGAACGCAAATATGAAATAATCTCAGGAACAGTACTGATAACCTCATCTACTTCCTTTTCTGTTGTTAAGTCACTCATAGAAAGTCTAAGAGAGCCATGTGCAACCTCATGAGGCAATCCAAGCGCCAATAAAACATGCGACGGATCAAGCGAACCCGATGTACAAGCAGAACCCGAAGATGCTGCAATACCCTTTTGGTCAAGCATAAGCAACAATGATTCTCCCTCAACACCTTCAAAAGAAAAATTAAGATTTGCAGGCACACGCTTTTCTAAATCGCCATTAAGATGAACTCTTTCAATTTTCATAAAATTATCTATAATTCTATCTCTTAACCTTATAAGCCTTGAATTTTTATCATCTAAATTTCTAACACTTTCTTTAAGTGCCTGTGAAAAGCCTACTATTCCGGCTATATTTTCAGTGCCTGCTCTCCTATTCATTTCCTGAGCACCACCCTCAATAAGATTAGGAATTCTCAGACCCTTTCTAATATATAATAAGCCGACGCCCTTTGGCCCATGAATCTTATGAGCAGAAATAGAAAGCATATCCACATTAAGCTCTTTTATATTGATTTTTACATTTCCTATCGCTTGAACTGCATCAGTATGAAAACAAATTCCCTTTTCCTTGCAAATACTGCCGATTTCAGATATTGGTTGAATTGTACCAATCTCATTATTTACAAACATAATTGAAGAAAAACCCGTATCCTCACGAATTGCATTTTCAAAATCAGAAACCTTTACAACACCATTTTCATTTACAGGGAGATAAGTAATTTCAAAGCCCTGTTTTTTTAAACCGTCAAGCACGTGCAGCACTGCATGATGCTCAAATTCTGTTGTAATAATATGCTTTTTGCCTTTTTTAAGCATCTGTAAGGCCGCACCTTTTATAGCCCAATTATCAGCCTCGCTGCCCCCACTTGTAAAAAATATCTCTCTGCCTTCACAATTAAGGCTTTTTGCAATGCTTTCACGAGAGTTTGTCAGTGCAATTTGTGCTTCTCTGCCTAAAGCATATATGGATGAGGCATTTCCATAGGAATCTATAAGAAATGGCACCATAGCCTCAAAAGCTTTATCGCTAAGCTTTGTAGTAGCAGCATTGTCCATATAAATTTTTGTCTTTGTCATTTAAACATACTCCAATAATTTAGTATTTTTTATTGCTCCATTTTTAAAAAAACGGAGCAATTTCATAAATATAATTATATACCACATTAGTCTAAATTACAATAGTTTTTTATAAAAAATACTATTATTTTGACGAATCTATTCTCATACTAATATCAAAAGCCTTGACAGAATGTGTTAATGCACCAAGGCTGATTATATCAACACCTGTTTGTGCAACCTGTCTTATATTATCCATAGTTATATTCCCTGAAGCCTCCAGCTTTGCTTGAGAATTATTAATTTTTACTGCCATCCTCATAGTATCACAATCCATATTATCAAGCATAATTACATCTGCTTTTACCTGTAAAGCTTCCCTCAGCTCATCAAGATTTCTTGTTTCCACTTCAATTTTAAGCATATGTCCTGCTTTCTGCCTCAATGCATTAACAGCACCAGTAATTGAGCCATATGCCTCAATATGATTATCCTTTATCATAGCAGCATCTGATAAATTGTACCTGTGGTTTTTACCTCCACCCATCATTACTGCATATTTTTGCAAAGCTCGTAAACCCGGTAATGTTTTTCTCGTATCAGCAATGCTAGCAGCAGTACCCTTGATAAGCTCAACACAATGTGAGGTATAGGTGGAAATTCCACTCATATGCTGAAGTATATTCAGTGCCGTTCTCTCACCCTTAAGCAAGGCTCTTGTCTTCCCCATAAAATCTGCAATTTTATCGCCCTTGCTTACTACATCCCCATCTTTAAAATATTTTGTTGTCTTAACCTCGTTATCAAGTAATTCAAATACTCTGATAGCAACATCAAGTCCTGATATTACCCCATCATCCTTTGCTATGAAGTAAGCATTGGAAATTTCATTTTCATCTATTAGCAAATCAGTAGTAGAGTCAATATAATTTATATCCTCTAGCAATGCACTTTTAATTAAATCATCAACGTAAAATTGTAATATCATTTATCATGCCCCTTTTCAAATCTTTCCTTTATTTCACTTAATATCAAATAAGCAAGGGTAGTAATAGACCTAGCTTCAACATAATCTCTGTCAATCTGATAAATATTATCATCAAACAATGACATAAGTTCCTTAACACGCACAAGACCACTTATACACTCATCATAATGAGGTTCGACAAAAAATGCCTCCTGCATAATTGAACGAATTTCAGTTCTTACTCCTTTAGGTATTTTTTTGCCCTCAGGAGAAGAAAACTCATAGCTCACTTGCTTAGCGTTGTCAATTTCCTGTACCTTTCTATTTATATCTTCAGCAGCTAATCGTGAAAATACTAATGCCTCTAGCAATGAATTACTAGCAAGCCTATTTTGCCCATGAACACCGGTATGCGAACATTCACCAGCTGCATACAGACCATTTATAGTACTTTCACTGTTTAAATCAACATCAATTCCGCCCATTAAATAATGCTGACAGGGAAATATAGGTATCGGCTCTTTCGCCATATCAAAGCCCTTTTCAAGCACCTTTTGATAAATCATAGGAAATCTATTTTTTACATAGTCACTGTCCTTATGAGAAATATCAAGGAAGAAATCCGTACTATTCAATCTCTTGCTTTCCTTTAAAATACAGCCCGAAACAACATCTCTCGGTGCAAGCTCCTTACGTTCGGGTTCATATTTCAGCATGAATCTTTCACCCTTACAATTTAAGAGATAAGCACCCTCACCCCTTACTGCTTCAGAAATAAGAAAGGATTCTCTGGAATTTTTATCGGCAAAAGCAGTAGGATGAAACTGAATATAGCTAATATTTTTGATTTTAGCACCCATATTATAGGCAAATTGTATTCCATCACCTGTTGCAATAGCAGAATTTGTAGTATAGTTATAAACACGGCCTATACCACCCGTTGCTAAAACTGTATTTTTTGCAGCATAATAATGATATTTCCCATTATGCAAGACTTCAGCGAGAAAATAATCGTCTTTTTTATCCATTCTAGTAAGAACTGAATTATCAACAACAGTAACATTTCTTAGCTTTAAAACCCCCTCAATAAGGCGTGTTTCAATTTCAAAGCCTGTTGTGTCCTTATGATGAGCTATTCTCCTGCGAGAATGTCCTCCCTCTAAGGTAAGATTAACATTCCCTTGCTCATTTGTATCAAATTCAACCCCAAAATTTTTAAGATTTCTCACATCGACAGGACCTTGCTCGACTAATATTTTAAGATGGTCCATATCATTTTTATAATTTCCTGCAATAAGGGTATCCTTTATATGCAACTCAAAGCTGTCATTCTCCTTATCTAAAACTGCAGCAATACCGCCTTGTGCTAATGCCGAATTATTTAATGTCAGCTCTCTTTTTGAAAGCATAAGAATATTTAATCTTTCGTCAAGATTTAGTGCGGCATATAGTCCGGATATTCCCGAACCAACTAAAATTACATCAAATACTTTAAAGTCCAAAATATTGCCTTTCCCATAATAAATCATTTAAAATCTTAATACATAAATGTTGCATAAAAAATGATTTTAGTTTATAATATTTATAATTTAACCCTTTACTTGAAAGGATTTTTATGACTAATACGATTAAATTTGATAACCAATCCCAATATACAAGAGCTATATTAGCAGGTGTTGATTATGGTGAATACGATGCTGAAGCCTCCATAAGGGAGCTAGAGGAATTAGCAAAGACAGCTAAAGCTAATGTTGTCGCTGTATTAATCCAAAGAAAAGCAGCAATTGATTCCTCAACCTGTCTTGGTGAAGGAAAGCTTTTTGAATTAAAAGAGCTTTGTGACACACAGGATATAAATCTTGTTATATTTGACCATGAGCTGACTGCCGTTCAGCTAAGAAATATTGAAAGAATACTAAATGTCGCCATAATCGATAGAACAATGCTTATCCTAGATATATTTGCATCACGTGCTAATTCAAGCGAAGGCAAGCTTCAGGTAGAGCTAGCACAGCTTAAATACAGACTTCCACGGTTATCAGGCATTGGCATATCGCTCTCAAGGCTTGGCGGAGGAATAGGTACAAGAGGGCCTGGTGAAACAAAGCTTGAAACCGATAGACGTCACATACGACGCCGAATCTCCAAATTAAACGAAGAATTAAAAGAGCTTGAAAAACGTCGTAACCTTACGCATATAAGGCGAAAAAAAGATTTAATACAAACTATTGCTATTGTCGGCTATACAAATGTAGGAAAATCCACTTTGCTTAACACACTGACAAATGCTAATGTGCTTGCTGAAAACAAGCTTTTTGCAACACTTGACCCCACCTCACGTGGAATAGAGCTGCCAGATGGCAGAAAAGTTTTAATAACCGATACAGTCGGGCTTATAAGACGACTTCCCCACCATTTGATTGAAGCTTTTAAGTCCACGCTTGAGCAAGCAGCAAACGCTGATTTAATCCTTCACGTGCTTGATTGCAGCGATAGTGATTATCTTGAAAAGGCATATGTCGTTGAGGAGCTGCTTAGTGAACTTGGTGCTTCTCATATTCCTGTTTTAAAGGTGATGAATAAAAGCGACCTTCTGCCTGAAGGATTGATAGAAAATAATAAAAACACAGTATTTATTAGTGCGAAAAACAACAAGGGGATAAATTTATTATTAGCTAAAATCAGCGAAAAATTGCCGCCAACTTTTTGTAAAATGCAATTGCTTATTCCCTATGATAAGGGTGGAGTGCTTGCACAAATCAGAAAAAACGGTAAAATTTTATCCGAAGAATTTTGTCAAGATGGTACAAAGGTAACAGCACTTGTCCATACAATAGATATAAAAACAAGTGAAAAATACAAGCTAGATTAAACTATGCCAAAGATACTTCTGCCCCGCCAACATTTCTAATTTCAAGCACATGGCAAGTATCATTGCCTAAAATTTTTTCTATATTAAGCTTAAATTCCTTGAGCTTATCTAAAGGGACAAATGCCTGTATAGTACCGGCAAAGCCACCGCCGTGTACTCNGCAGGCGCCTTTTCTTGCTAAAATTGCCTCTGCAATATTTATGGCGATAGCAACAGGTTGATTATCGATNTCGCCAGTTGGATTTATATTTTGTAAAAACTTATATGAGGAATTTCCACTTTCTATAATACTACATAAAAAAGCATTAAAATCCTTGTTTTTCAGTGCGAATACAAGCTTATCCACACGATTATTTTCCTGAAAGAAATGTAAAGCTCGTAAAACAGCTCTATCTCCATAGTTTTCTCTTAAAACTGTAATATTTAGCAAAACATCTTGCAAGGCTATTTGCCTTAAGCAATCAGCAGAAAAAAACGAAGCAATATTCTTCATATCTTCAGGAATTGATGAGTATTCAGCAGTTAAATCAGCATGGTCACCCTTTGTATCAATTATGCAAAGAGCATGATTAAATGATGAAAACTCAACATTTATATTTTCAATCACAGGAGATTCAGTATCTTTAAAATCAATAGCCACAAAGCCACCGACTGAGCTTGCCATCTGGTCCATCAATCCCGATGGTTTGCCAAAATAAACATTTTCAGAATATTGTGCAATTTGTGCTATTTTCACAGGNTTAATTAAGCCGTCATTATATAGATAGGATAAAATAGTACCAACAATTACTTCAAAAGCTGCTGATGAAGATAAGCCTGAGCCTTTTAAAACATTTGATTCTGTATAGGCTTTAAATCCTCCTATCTTATAATTATGATTTGAAAATCCCTTTGCGACACCTCTAATTAAAGCAGCAGAGGTGTTTTTTTCTTGTGCATTAATATCAAGANTATTAAGATTAACCTCATCTTCAGGAAAGCCTTTGCTTTTAATTGTGATAACGTTATCATCCGTAGGAATTACAACAGCGATAATATCCAAATTTACGCTGGCTGCAAGAACCTTTCCTTTGTTATGGTCCGTATGGTTTCCACCTATTTCCGTTCTGCCTGGAGCTGAAAAAAACCTCAGCTCGCCATTTGTCTTAAAATATTCTCTAAAATTCTGAGCAGCCTTTTCATATCTTACTTTTTGCCCATCCAAATCCTTTGCTGAATAAATATCACTAAGAGAATAAAGCTGTGGCTTATACATAAAATTGCTGTCCTTTCCTTGCTCTAAAAGCTGATTATTCTTTATTATCTATAAACATAGATTGCTTTTTAGTTCTATGTGCTCTAACGCTTAATACTAACCCAATCGAAACAAAAAGAGAAATCATCGACGTACCTCCTGCACTTATAAAAGGCAAGGGAATACCAATTACAGGAACAACTCTTAGTACCATTCCGATATTTATCACCGAGTGAAACAATACCATGGCAAAAACACCCGTACATATTAGTTTTCCAAGCATATCCACTGCCATAAGGCTGTCAGATAAAATTTTTATACATATAAAGGCAAGTAAAGCAATAGTAGCAATACAGCCTAAAAAGCCTAAAGTCATTCCTATATAGGAGAATATAAAATCATTGTATATTTCAGGAACATAAGTATAATTCCCACCAAATAATCCCTTTCCTGTCAGCTGCCCAGATCCTAGAGCAATTGTACCCAAATTCGATTGATAAANATAAGTGCCTGAGGTATCAATNTCAGGATTAAACAGCACCAAGAATCTCATTTTATGATGCGGCTGCATTACAAAAGTCCATATACCCCACGCTNCAACAGGAAGTGAAACTAATGCAGTAATAATATATCTCCATGCAAGTCCAGCAGAAAAAACAATAAAAATAAATATAAATAAAAATACAGATGCCGANCCATCATCNCCCTGCATAGATACCATTAAAACNGGAATTNCACCATGTAAACACACCAAAGCTAGATGCGGCAGCTTATTAAGATTCTCTTTAAGCTTTGATACATGAGTAGATAGCGAAAGGATAAAAGCAACCTTAAGTATTTCAACAGGCTGAAACATAATAAACCCTAAATCAAGCCAACCAGTATCATCAGTGCCTTCAACCGTTACACCAAGACTTGTAAATAAAAGCAAAGACAAAATCAAAGCTAATGGTGCATATAAAAACCACATTTTAGAAATAAACTTATAATCAATAGCAGCAACTATTAAAGCTGCTATTAGTCCTAAAACAAGTGAAAAAATCTGTGTTTTTACCTGACTCAAGCTAGGTACAAACCCATTTTTATATATAGAATATAATAAAATAATACTGAAAATTCCTGCCGATACGCATAATAAAATCAGCAGATAATCAAGGCTCTTCAAATACCTTTTAACAGATTTAATAAACTCTTTCAAAATGCCTCCGTAAGTTGTACCTAAGATTGTTTTAATTTATTAAAATACATAGCTTTTCTCAATTTTTTATATAAAGAAAATACATATACTTATTTTAGTATAAACTGAATTTAAACTTTTTGCAATATTATTATAAAGTTATTTGCAAAATTCAGCAATTTTCGTTATTTAACATAAAAAGACTAAGAAAAATAATAAATCTTAGTCTTTTTTCACAAATCATCTTACATTTTTAGTATTTAAAATATCACAGTTAAAATCCTGCATTTCTTCTTTGCTAAGTGGCTCAGAAATATAATATCCTTGTGTTAAATCACAATNAAACTGATTAATTTTTTCCATTTCCTGTTCAATCTCAATCCCTTTAACGCATACCTTAATATTTCTGCTGTGTGCAAGCTCGATAATAGAATGTGCTAAAATACGTGAAAATTCATCACTCTCATTAATAAAAATATCCTTATCAATTTTAACCATGTTTATAAAAGAATTTCTTAGAGCAGATAAAGAAAGATAATCTCTGCCAAAGCTATCAGCTGTAATTCCTACTCCTATTCCCCTTAATGCTGTCAGACAAGCATTAGTATCATTGATAAAATTTGCCTGAGCAGTTTCAGGAATCTCCAGTATAAGATTTTGAGGAGGTAAATTATACTTTTC
>JGI24707J26582_10000329_pt1 | contig 36101 bp, 39 predicted proteins | sample BioPla1DNA1_FD_26582 | JGI IMG/M metagenome (IMG submission 26582)
CCCCCCCTTCAGATTAGAAATCCACTGCCAAATTGGGCCAAAAGCGGAGTTAGGTAGGTTTCAATTAAAGCTGCCAGCACAAACAGGCAGGCGCTGCAGAAGGTCAGGAATGTGGTACTGGCAAACTGGGCGTAAATTCCGTCTTTAGACAGACCAAGCATTGTCCGAAGGGCGGTGGCCGCAAAGGACAATGCACCTCCTGCTCCGATTAAAAGGGCCGGAACGACCAGGAGATTATGGGGCAGAATGCAGGTTGTAGACAGGATCAGCCCCTGCACCATTGTCTCCTGAACGAGAAAACCTACAGTAAATCCCAGGACAAACCCCCTGACAAACACAACAGCCAAGATTAGCGGAGCGCCAATCACAGTTAGGCCTAGGAGGAAGAGCAAGCCCGCTGTCTTGACAACATTTTCTGTCACACTTTGCAGAAAAACTTCACCTCGCGGTGCAGCCTGCCCATAGTTGTCCCCGAAAGAGTTGTATACACCTGCTATATAACTGGCTAGATCATCCTTCTGTACAGGTGAGAGCTTGTGAGTGGCCACAGCACCAAAACCTAAACCGGTGACGAACAATAATATAAGTGCTAAGTAGAGCGGCAAGTGGCGTAGAAAGTACTTAGCCGCAAGTTCAGTAAAGGCCCCTGCTGCAAACATATCCGATCCACCTCTTCAGCTTATGCATTAACTAACACTATGCTTCGCCTAGAGAAAATATGATCCTAGGTGGCCGGTGCTGTTGATGCAGACGGTCTCCCACCAAGACCTCTCCCCTTGTTCAAAGTGGACAAACTCAGAAATGCCTGTGTTGCTTTGATGAATGAGGTGGGCCCTCTCCAGGGGAATGTGAAGGAGTGAAGCAATAAGCANCCGGAGCGCACCGCCGTGTGAGACAACAACAATTGTCTGNCCCCGGGCATCAGCAAGGCGTGCTGCCAGAAAACTGTGAAAGCGCTCCAGAACTTCGCCCGGCAGTTCTCCTCCTGAAACTCGAGTGTTTAAAACATTTCGACTGCGAGCCTCCCATTCATCAGGATGTTCCTTTTTAACCTGTTCACGCGTCTTTCCTTCCCACACCCCAAAGGATATCTCTCGCAAACGTTGATCCACTATGGGCGTGAGCTGGTGACCCTTGGCGATGTGCTCAGAAGTCAACAGAGCTCGCTTTAAATCACTGCTGTAGACAGCATCGATGATGCGGCTTTGCAGAAACTTGCCTACAACTTCCGCCTGCTTTATTCCCTTCGGAGACAAGGGGCTATCTTGTTGACCCTGATAGCGCTTTTCCTTATTCCACAGAGTCTCTCCATGGCGAATCAAGATCACTGTGGTTTTTGACATGCCTTTTACCACCTCCCTATTGGTTTAGTTCACTTTCGTTACTGATCGATCATTTCCTTCCCCGCCTGCTCAATTTGGCAGCAGGCGGGCGCAAAACTGGGCGCAGGCCAGCACCCCGTGGAAGAATAGAGGGTCATCCTGTAATTTACGGCCCATGGTAGAAAACGGGAGCTCGGCAGCAAAAAGCTCCTGAAAGCAGGCATCTGTCTGCTCCCAGACTATTTTATGATTGACCGCCCCAAGCTGTTCGCCAGAGGGAAAAAGAGTCCGGTACCGGTCAGGCAGGGGCAGATGCACCTTGGACTGCACCACTTTTGTCAGCACAGTGCGGGTATGATGGCTTATCCCCCTGTGCCTCGGCCTGGAATCCCCTTCACTTAAGCGGGGGATGGCCACCGCAGTGCCGGCTAGGTGCAGCACCGCATTGAGAAAGATGCCCTGTTCGATGGCGGTTGTTCCCCAAGCTGTTCCGGTCCCTACTACGCCCGGGCCCATCAACACCACTGCCAGATCAGCCTTAGCCGCATGTTTTGCAGCTAGGAGGGCGCTATAGATGTTGACAGCTTCAAAGTCACCGCCGAAGGCATGGCCGAAGGTGATTGTTTTATAGATCAAACCCCTGGTTTTTAGTATCTCGACTACATTACTAAAACCCAGGGGAAGTGCGGCACCGTCGCTCATCAGATAAACAAGGCGCTTTTTTTGACACAATTTATGTATTGTCCAGGCAAAGGGCGCAAGCATACTGTGGAGACTGCCGACCGCAACCGGCAGACCATGGAGGGATTCAGCGTCCTTTAGTGTCTGGTGGTAGGGGCTTTGCTCCTCTTCTACCGACAGTGTGCGCCCCTGCAGAGGTGTATAACGGAGCTTCATGATATGCCCGCTCTGTGCAAGACTACGTTCCCGGCCGTAAACGGCGAGAACGTAGTGCCAGCCTCCTGTACCTAACTGCAGTTCTGCTGCCGTGGTATTGAGCAAAACCTGATCACCGCACCGGCAGGAACCTGTAAGTTCTGGATAGTTGAGAGCTTTAGCCCTGTTTGGGCCCAGCTCAACCACAAGTTCCTGCCGGCCGGGAAAACTCTTTACTGAACTAACAACAGCCCACTTAATCGAACACTCCACACCAACAGCCTCCCCCAAGGATTTGCTATTGGTATGCCCTTCCTTGCTCCAAAGCTTGCATGTTCAATGGGATGAGATGGTGGTGGCGCTCGGAAAGGACCTCTTGCAACGCCTTTTCCACACTTTCGGCCTTGAGCAGATTAGTCGCCTCGAGGAATGTGCCCAGCATCACCATATTAGCCACCCGAGCATTGCCAAGCTCATCGGCAATTTGGTTGGCTGGTACTGCAATGGTTCGAATATCATCACGTTCGGATTTCTTGTCGATCAAAGACGAGTTGTAAATCAGCAGTCCGTCCTTGGCCACCCTGGGCTCAAAGCGATCGAAGGAAGGAACATTCATCACAATGGCTACTGTAGGTGCGGTTACGAGCGGTGAGCCAATTTCTTCCTCTGAAACCACGACCGAACAGTTGCAGGTTCCGCCCCTCTGCTCTGGACCATAGGATGGAAACCAGGAAACAGCCTTATCCTCGATCATCCCAGAGTAGGTAATCATCTGACCAAGTACCAGTACACCCTGACCGCCAAAACCGGCGATAATAATTTCAGCCATTAGTTACCCTCCTTTGCGGTGACATCCCGATATACACCTAGAGGATAATAAGGTACCATGTTCTCTTCCATCCACTGCAAGGCGTTAACAGGTGTCATGCCCCAGTTGACAGAACATGTGGATAAAACTTCTACCATGGCAAAACCCTTTTTCTGCTGCTGAACTTCAAAGGCTTTTTTGATGGCCCTTCCAGCCTGAAGTACATGGCGTGAATCGTGGGTAGACACACGACTTAGGTAGGCCGGCCCCTCCAAAGTAGCCAAAAGCTCGCACATTTTAATCGGATAGCCCATTTCTTCGACAGTTCGGCCCCTAGGCGAAGTAGCCGTTTTCTGGCCCAACAGCGTTGTTGGTGCCATCTGACCACTGGTCATGCCGTAAATGGCATTATTGACAAAAATAACAGTAATGTTTTCTGAACGAGCTGCAGCATGCACTATTTCCGCCATACCGATCGAAGCTAGATCTCCGTCGCCCTGATAGGTAAAAACTATATTTTCAGGACGCACCCTCTTAACTCCAGTAGCCACCGCCGGAGCCCTGCCGTGGGCGGCCTGCTGCATATCACAGTTGAAGTAATCGTAGGCGAAGACGGAACAACCTACACTGGCAATGCCAATGGCCTGTTCTCGAATGCCCAGGCTGTCTATGGCTTCGGCAACCAGGCGGTGGATTATTCCATGGGTACAACCTGGACAGTAATGCATTGCTACATCAGTCAAAGCTTCGGGTTTTTGAAAGACTGTTTGCACTAGTTGACCCTCCCTTCTAGGATCTCACGGGTTTTCGCTAACACATCTTCAGGAGTGGGAACCATGCCGCCCAAGCGATTGCTCAGGTAAACCGGGCTGATACCATTTACAGCCAGACGAACGTCTTCGATCATTTGACCCGCGCTCATTTCCACAGCTATAAACTGCCTTTCAGGCTTCGCCAGTTCGCAGAGACGTTCCTCGGGGAAAGGCCAGAGGGTGATCGGTCTAAACAGGCCGACTTTCAGCCCTTCCTTTCGAGCCATCTCCATTGCGGAGCGGGCTACCCTGCCGGAGGTTCCATAGCCAACCAAAATCACATCGGCATCTTCAGTGCCCACTTCCTGCCAGCGAACTTCTTCCTCTTTAATTTTTTCATACTTGGCCAGAAGTGCCTGCATGTTCTTTTCTGCCTTGTCAGCGATAATATCCAAGGTGTTTACAACGTTGGGCTTGCGGTTCACAGCACCAGTTGTTGCCCATGGCTTGTCAAACTGCTTTGGCTCTCCATTTTCAGCAAACTCCACCGGCTCCATCATTTGCCCAAGGATGCCGTCGCTGAGAACCATCACAGGGTTGCGCCACTTGTCAGCAAGATCAAAGGCGAGGGTGGTGAGATCCGCCATTTCCTGCACATTGCCTGGGGCGAGAACGATCAGGCGATAGTCGCCGTGTCCGCCGCCTTTCACAGCCTGGAAATAGTCGCCCTGGGCCGGCTGGATACCGCCCAATCCCGGGCCGTTGCGAACTACGTTCACAATGACGCAGGGCAGCTGACCAGCGGCGATGTAGGAAATCCCCTCTTGCTTTAAGCTGATGCCTGGGCTAGAAGACGAAGTCATCACACGCACACCGGCTCCAGCAGCTCCGTAAACCATGTTGATAGCGGCTACTTCACTTTCTGCCTGTAAATAGACTCCGCCGCGCAGGGGAAGGTGTTCTGCCATATAGGCGGGAATTTCGTTTTGAGGTGTAATAGGATAACCGTAAAAAGCCTTCAGCCCCGCCCGAATGGCAGCTTCGGATAGGGCTTCATTCCCTTTCATTAAAGTCCTTGCCATACGATCACTTCCTTTCGGGGCTTCTTCTCTTTATAGTTAATACAACATCAGGACACATGACAGCGCAAAGGGTACATCCTGTACACTTCTCTGGAGCAACCGCCTCAACAGAATGATAACCTTTCGAGTTAATCGCCTTGCCAATCCCCAAGACACCATGGGGGCAGGCGGCTACACACAAACTGCACTCTTTACAAAGTTCACTGTTGACAATTACCTCACCTCTCGGCATCAGTTCACCTCCCCTCTCCCGTGTGAACGGGACATCCCGTTAATACTCCTTGGCTTGTTCATCGCCGCGCAGCACCGCTAAAGCTCCAAAGGCGAGGGCTTCCAACTCATTTTCGCCGGGCATTACTGTCACCGGCGCAATAAACTCTACCCTCTCCCTGACACGTTTGACAAGTTCTGTGGAGTAGGCCAGACCGCCTGTTAAGACTATCTGATCAACTATACCGCAAAAGACTGTACTAATCCTGCCAATTTCCTTAGCAATTTGATAACACATTGCCTCATAATAAAAGGCAGCCTTTTCATCACCGTATTGCATGCGGGCCACAATTTCACGGCTGTCATTGCTGCCTAGATGGGCCACTAGACCTGAACGCCCCACAAACTCCCTCATCAGCTGAGATTTGGTGCAGCTGCGGTCAAAAACATAGTGCACTAGAGCATCTGTAGGCACAGAGCCCACCCGCTCTGGCGAAAATGGGCCTTCCCCGGACAAGGCCTGGTTAACATCGACAATTCTGCCTTTTTGGTGTGCCCCCACTGAGATGCCTCCGCCTAAGTGGGCAACGATTAAGTTTAATTCATGATAGGGTTTTCCGAGCTTGTCCGCGACCTTCTTCGCATTAGCTCTTTGGTTTAGGGCATGAAAGATGCTGATTCTCTCAATTTTGGGATTGCCGCTGATGCGGGCTACCGGCGCAAGTTCATCCACTACTACCGGATCGACAATAAATGAAGGAATTCCAAGGCGGGAGCTTAGGCCGTAAGCGATCAGTGCACCCAAGTTCGAGGCATGCTTGCCATAGCTTCCGGCGGCCATTTCCCTAACCATGGCTTGGTTGATCCTGTAGGTTCCGCCCGGAATGGGAGCCAGAAGGCCTCCCCTGCCCACAATGGCAGTCAGCGAATCCAGTGGTATCTCTTCCTGCTTTAGCCACTCTTCTGTAACCTGCTCCCGGTATTCCTGCTGATCCACAATTTCAGCAAAGCGAGCTAGTTCATCGCTGGAATGATGGAGACTGGTTGCATGAGTCTGTATCTCATTTTTGAAAACCGCCAGTTTTGTACTGGTAGAGCCAGGATTAATAACTAAGATAACCTGATCCATAATGCTTCCCTCCCTACTCGTCCCCAAGTGACCTTAGGGCAAGTGCAATGGCATTAAGCTTACTTTCGGCACTGTCAGCCCGGGAGGTTAAGACAATGGGACATTTAGCCCCGTATATCACTCCAGCTATGGAAAGTCCGCCAACAAAGGACAGCGCTTTGTAAAGAAGGTTGCCTGCTGTAAGTTCCTGAACCATGAAGATGTCGGCGTTGCCTGCAACTTCGCTCTCGATCCCCTTTTGCTTCGCGGCCTCTTTAGAATAGGCGTTATCAAAGGCCAGCGGTCCGTCTACGAGAGCTTTTCTGCTGAACTGACCCCTTCTGCCCATCACGGCCAGGCAGGCGGCATCAATTGTATCCTGCATTTGCGGATTCACAGTTTCCACCGAAGCCAGAACCGCCGCTTTCGGGTTTGTAAGACCAATTGACCAGGCAAACTGAATCGCGTTATCTAAAATTGCCACTTTCTGGGCCAGATCCGGCTTCACGTTCATTGCAGCATCTGTCAAGAGCGCCAGGCGACCTGCCGGCAATTCTACTGCTGCAATATGACTGAGCAGAGCCTGGGCCCTGATGCCAAATTCTTTATGCAACACAGCCCTTAAGATGGTGCCTGTGCTGAGCTGTCCTTTCATCAGCAAATCGCTCTTGCCTTCACGAATAAAACGCACAGCCTCGGCCGCGCCCTCTTCGGGCGAGGAGGCATAGTGGATAGAAAATCCCTCTAGATTCACACCTGCTTCTCCAGCAGCCGCTTCAATTTGGTCGGCGGGACCGGTCACCAGCACTTCTCTCACCAAGTTGTGATCGATAGCCTCACGGCAGGCCTTCAGCACCCCGCCGTCTACTCCCCAGGCAACAGCAAGACTGCGCTTAGAATTACTGACAACGTCCTTCCTTAGACTGGCAAATCCCATAGACAATACACCCTTTCCTTGACTATTGGGTTGAGTCTTGCCCTAGAATGCTATGAGCGTCCGCGAGCAGCGCAGGCAGCCCTTGATTTCCAGGGTAGACTGACACAGGGGCGATAAACCCAATACGTTGGCGCAGAGCTTCAACGAAAGGCTCATGCCTCACTAATTCCCCGCCCAGTAAAATGGAGCTGACTCTGCCGCACAAGACGGCAGCTAATGCACCGATTTCTTTGCTGATTTGGTAGATCAGGGCTTCTCTAATCGCATCAGCCACTTCCCCTGACAAGTTCCACAGATCATCCAGATTGTCGAGGCCTAAATAGCCAAACAAACCGCCCTGCTCATGCAAGACTTCCAGAACCTCTTCCCTCCCGCCCGCTTCCATGCACAGGTCGAGTACACTGTCAAAGGGCAGTGCGCCGCTTTGCCGCAAGGCAAAGGGCCCTTCATCAAAGCTGGTCAGGGCATCCACTACAGTTGTACCTTGCAGGGCTCCTAGCTGATGTACCTGATCGAGGTGGGCGACAATAAACTGCTCGCCCGAGGGATCGAGTCCTTTGGCCTGGGCTTCCTGGCGAACCATGAACTTAAATATGAATGCATCAGTCGAACACTTCCGACTTAGAGCCGGCGTACCTGTGACAAAAGCTAACGGAGAGCATTCATCAGGATTAGACGGTTCACTAATGCAAACCTTTACATCAAGAACCTGGCCTAAGGAGGCGGCCAGCTCGGCCGAGGCTGTGCTCGCGGCTATGAGCTGAAGGTCTTGGCAAGCGATCTGAGGGCTCTTCAGCCAAGACAGAAGTTCCTGCTCGGTGGATTCGCGGCCTGAGGAAAGTGAAAAAGCGGCGGTTTCATACCGGTTGGGATCCCAGAGGGCTGCTTGAAGGATCTGAGCGTGAGGGTAAAGGGCGAGGATTGCCATGCACATACTCCTCTCTTTGTAAAAAAATGAAAAAGCAGGTTGTAATTTCTACCTGCTTCTTACTTCAATATTAATTTATTTCGCTACTACGCTTCGGATTCCTTCTCTTTTGGCAACGCTTCTTTGCGTGAAAGATTTATTCTTCCTTGACGGTCAATCTCGATAACTTTGACCATTACTTCATCTCCGACATCTACCACATCTTCGACTTTGTTCACCCGCCGGTGCTCTAATTGTGAAATATGAACCAAACCTTCCTTTCCAGGGAGGATTTCAACAAAAGCGCCGAAGTTCATGATCCGTTTAACTGTGCCAAGGTAAGTTTCGCCAACCTCAACATCCTTCACATAGCGCTCCACCATGTTCTGGGCTTTCAGTCCGCCTTCGCCGTCAGTAGAAGCGATGTAAACCCGGCCATCATCTTCGATATCAATTGATACTCCGGTCTTGGCAATTATATCACGGATGATCTTGCCGCCAGGCCCAATTACATCGCGAATCTTGTCCACAGGAATTTCCATGGTGATGATGCGCGGAGCATAGAGGGATAAATCATTCCTGGGCTCGGCAATGGCTGCTGCCATCTTATCCAGGATAAACAGGCGTCCCTGACGGGCCTGCTCTAGAGCTTGGGTCATGATCTCCTTGCTCACACCGCCAATTTTAATGTCCATTTGCAAGGCAGTGATGCCTTCCCTGGTACCTGCTACCTTAAAGTCCATATCTCCCAGGGCATCCTCGATGCCTTGAATATCGGTCAGGATGGTGAAATCTTCATCCAGCATCATTAAACCCATGGCAATACCTGCTACGGGCCTTTTAATTGGAACTCCGGCATCCATCAGCGACAAGGTGCTCCCGCAAATACTGGCCATGGAGGATGAACCGTTCGATTCAAGAACTTCCGAAACCAGCCGCAGAGTATAGGGAAACTCTTCTTCGCTGGGAATAACCGGAAGCAAAGCACGCTCTGCCAACGCTCCGTGCCCGATTTCACGCCGGCCCGGTCCCCGTACAGGACGTGTCTCCCCAACGCTGAAGGGCGGGAAGTTGTAATGATGGATGTAGCGTTTGCTCTCATCGTCAGTCAGGTTGTCAAGCAGCTGCTCATCTGACTTAAGGCCCAAGGTTAGTGCCGTTAGTACCTGGGTTTGTCCCCGGGTGAACAAGCCTGTGCCATGCACACGGGGCAGTACGCCCACTTTACAGGTAATGGGCCTAATCTCATCTGGCTTTCTGCCATCAGGTCTCAGCTTGTCTTTAGTGATCGAACGGCGCACTTCTTCTTTGACGATGTGGTCAAACACAGTGTCCAAAGTCTTGCTATGTTCCTCATGCAGCTCCTCACCCTGGGCTTGAAGATAGTCCTCGTGCAGCTTGGCCTGGAGTTCATCAACTAGGTTCTGCCTAGCTAGCTTATCGGTGGTAAGTAAGGCTTTCGCCAGATCGGCGGTGAAATTGTCACGAACCCACTTTTCAACTTCGGGATCAGGCTGGGCAATTACAACCTCGTGCTTGTCTTTGCCAATTGCAGCGCGAATCTTCTCTTGCAAGGCGCAAAGTTCTTTGACGATTGTGTGTCCAAAATCAATGGCATCTAGGACAACTTCTTCAGATACTTCTTTGGCGGCAGCTTCCACCATCATCACTGCATCACTTGTACCGGCTACGGTAATATCCAGCAGCGAGCGGGTTTGTTCTTCGAGCGTGGGGTTAATTACAAACTCTCCATCCACCATGCCGACATTGACTCCCCCAACTGGCCCTGCAAAGGGTATATCAGAGATGTGCAGCGCTGCACTGGCGCCAATTAAACCTGCAATGGTCGGGGAATTGCTTTTATCAACTGACAAAATCGATAGCACAATTTGAACATCGTTGCGAAAGCCGTCTGGAAACAATGGGCGCAAGGTGCGGTCGATCATGCGTGCAGAAAGGATGGCGTCTTCACTCGGCCTTCCTTCCCTGCGACCCCAGCCGCCAGGGATCTTGCCCGCTGCGTACATGCGCTCTTCATAGTCTACCAGAAGCGGAAAGAAATCAATGCCTTCTCGAGGCTTGCTGCTCATGGTGGCAGTGGCTAAGACAACTGTCTCTCCGTATCTGACCAGAACAGAGCCGTTGGCTTGCTTAGCCAATTCACCAAACTCCAGAACTATGGGGCGACCCCCTAGTTCCAAACGAAACTCGGTTAACATATTCTAACCTCCATTTATAATGTTATTAAGCTGGACTCGGTTCAACATACCAGAATCCAGCAATCCGCGGCACAGAACACCATCCATAGTATAGCCTGTTTTGCCCTTCGTCATCTAAGCATAGGTTAAAAAAGAGCGGTGTTACCCGCTCCTTTCCTTATCGACGCAAACCTAGGTCGGCAACTAGACTCCGGTAACGTTCAATGTCTTTCTTCATCAGATAATTCAAAAGACCCCGTCTTTGCCCGATCATCTTATAAAGACCTCGCCTAGAGTGATGGTCGTTCTTGTGTACTTTTAGATGTTCAGTAAGTTCCTGAATTCTCTTGGTAAGGAGAGCGACCTGAACCTCTGGGGATCCTGTGTCACCTTCGTGCCGACTATACTTTTCGATAATTTGTGCTTTTGATTCTTGAGAAATCAAAAAAGTCACCTCCATAAAATGTAGATATGCCGCTTCCCAAGAAAAGCGCCGGAGATACGCATTTCCTAGAAAAGGGCCTTATGCCTCAGCGCAGTTGCTGAAACACAATGCTATTTTAGCACAACTTTTGAATCTTGTAAATGAAATCCAACCAACAATTGCCGTGATAGCGAGANGTCAGATTCAGTGAGCTGGTATGGACCCTTATCCCTCAGCTTGGCAAGGAGCTGGATCTTGACAGGCTCTGTTGTGATTTCTTCCATAGTCTCCAGGAATACACACTCAAAACCATGGTGACCCTTGGGCCAGGCTGCAGCAGGTGCTCCTTTACCATCAGGCAGGACACACCAGATCAAATACACTCCCTCAGCGGGAAGAACAAGAGCTGGATCGACTCTAAGGGTCAGCTGGGAGAGTTTTTGGCACTCCAAGCTCACCTGATAAGTTGGGAAATAGCCAAGATAATCAGCGGCCTCGGATAGGCTGCCTGCCTGCAAGAGCTCACGCACAGCAGTACTGCTAATGGCCTTTCCATTCCTTCCCTCGACGGGCTGAACCACTGTCACACCAAAGCCAAGCAGATCTCCCTGTTCCTGCAGGTACTGGACGTCGCCTGCACGTCCCTTGCCAAAGCGGTAGTCGAAACCGCAGATGACTTCCTTGGCAAGGAGCTCCTGCACTAATATTTTCTCGACAAAGTGCCGAGCCTCCATCTCTGTCAGATCGGGTCCAAAGTTTAACCAGGCGATTTCGTCAATGCCAAAGGAGCTGAAAAGCTCCACTCTGCGCTCAAATGTACTCACTAATGACAAAGTGCCGCGGAAGTACTGTACCGGCGGTATATCAAATGTAAAGACGGAGCTGGTGCCTCCACGGGGCTTGCGGGCAATAGTTTCCTCCAGCAGTTTTTGGTGCCCGCGGTGAACTCCGTCAAAGGTGCCAAGTGCAACGCTGCGAGCGGGAGAATCCTGACGATTAATCCAATTTAACTGCACGATACATCCCACCCATCACACCAGAACTCGAAAAGGCTGGATAATCAGCTGGTCAGCCTTTTTTATCTCCGCGAGGGCCAAGACATCACCCTCGATATTTAAAAGCACTACTTCGTCTCCTGCCGTTAACGCCTCAGGGACATCGAGGAGATGCCCGGGCAAAATGAAGTTGCCGTGCTTGATTCTTTCCTCTACCAAAGGATGGACTTTCGCCTTACTCCAGTCTTTCAAGGCATGCACCATGGGAAGGATAAAATCAAAATCAGCCTGTGCGGCCCGGGAGGCTATTTCCTCCACGGTACAGGCCTCAGCTATTTGGAAAGGGCCACTGGCGATCCTGGTCAGATGGGACATATGGGCGCCTGCCTCAAGTTTCTCACCCAGATCATGGCAGAGTGTACGAATATAGGTACCCTTTGAGCAGGTGACGCGCAGCAGAACTCGCGTGCCAAATCCAATCTGATCCTCTTCTTCGCTCCAGATGGCCATAATATTGATGGAATAAATGCTGACTTCTCGGGGCTTACGCTCAACAGAAATACCTTGCCTGTCCAACTCATAGAGCTTTTTCCCCCCTACCTTGACAGCAGATGCCATGGGGGGAGTCTGCAGGATCGTACCCTGGAAGGAAGCCAGTGCTTCTGCGAGCTCCCGTGGGGAAATGGAGAAATCGGTGTTCATATCGCACGTGGCACCGCTGGCATCCTGAGTTGCTGTGGATATGCCGAGGGTCAGCTCTACTACATAAGTCTTATTCTCCTCCATGAGATACTTGGAAAGTTTCGTGGCACTGCCGACCAGAATAGGCAGCACTCCAGCCGCACCTGGATCCAGGGTGCCTGCATGGCCGACCTTCTTGGTCTGCAGCTGTTTGCGTATAAAGCTCACTACTTGATGGGAGCTCATGCCTGGAGGTTTTAGAACATTAATTATGCCATTCATGCAATTCACCTGTCACTAGAAAGTGCTCTGCAATCTGTACAACCTTACTGGACACAGTGTGCAAATCGCCAAGAACAGTTGCCCCTGAGGCCAGCTTGTGTCCGCCGCCTCCGATGTGGCGCGCCAAACTGCCTACATCGGCATGGTTTGCCCGCAGGCCTATCCTAATCTCACCGGGACTGACTTCTCTAAAGACCATTGCGATTTCAGCCGTGTCCAGCATCCGGGCAAAACTGACCAAGTGATCGCTGTTTTTTGGATCGACCCCGAATTCACTGAACTGATCAAAACTTACCGTCATCCAGACCAGTTTGCCGTCCTGCGCCGTTTGAAGCCGGGACAGTGCAGCACCCAAGAGCCGCAGAAAACCTAAAGGCTGGCTGGAAAAGATCTCCCTGGCTATCGCTGCGGGATCAATGCCGAAGTTCAGAAGTTCACCGGCCATGAAAAGGACCTCACTGGTGGTGTTGGCATGGCGAAAACCGCCGGTGTCCCCTACAATGCCGCCATAAATGGCGGTGGCAATTTTCTGGTCAAAGGAGACCTCCAGTTCATGCAAGATGCGGTAGATAATCGTACAGGCAGCCGCCTCACTGGGCTCTACATAGACAATATCGCCGATTCCCCGGCCCCGCTGGTGATGATCAATGTTTACAAGTCGTTTGGCGCTCTTAACGCCTTCTTTGATGCTGCCTGTGCGCTCAGGTTCACAGTCAACGACTATAACGCAGCTGTCGCCTGCTGTGAACCCGGCTGGAATGTGTTCTATTAGCTCCAAACCTGGCCAGCTGAGATCCTGAGGTACAGGGTCGCCGCTTACAACCCTGCACTCTTTTCCAAGCTGGGTCAGGCCGAAGTACAAGCCAAGCATGGCACCAAGGCAATCTGGATCAGGACTCTCATGCCCTACAATGATAAAGTCGTCTTCGTCTTTGAGATACTGGACAACTTCCTGGAGACTATTCATGACCACCATCATCACCCCTTGACGATTGCAGCGTCCTGAGCAGAGCATCCATTTTTGCACCCTGCTCAAGGGAGGGGTCAAATTCAAAAATGATCTCCGGTGTATGCCTAATCTTCAGACGCCTGGACAGTTCGGTGCGGATAAAGCCTCTTGCCCTATTCAAACCTTCGAGGGTTCGTTCTCTTTCCTCATCGCTGCCGAGCTGGCTGTAGTAAATTTTCGCCCAGGACAGATCCCGGGAGACGTTTACGTCAGTAATGCTGATCATACCCAGGCGCGGATCTTTTACTTCCCTTGCAATAATGCTGCTTACCTCACGCTTTATATCTTCGGCAATTCGTTCAAGTCGATCTGCCATAACTATCACCTTCCTACAGGCTCCGTTCCACCTTTACCATAACGAAGGCTTCGAGGATGTCCCCCTCTTTAATGTCATTGAACTTCTCTACGCCAATACCGCACTCGTAGCCATGGGCTACTTCTCTGACGTCGTCTTTGAAACGTTTCAGTGAAGATATCTTGCCCTCATGGATGATGACATTATCCCGCAAGACGCGAACTTCGGCAGAACGGGCGATCTTGCCGTCCAGCACGTAGCTGCCGGCGATAACTCCGCCAGGAATCTTAAAGGTTTGACGGACTTCGGCTCGGCCTTGCACTTCTTCTTTAAACTCGGGATCGAGTAAGCCGGCCATAGCTGCTTTCACATCATCTAACAAGTTATAGATGATGCGGTAGATGCGAATGTCCACCCCGTCACGCTCAGCGGCTTTGCGGGCGTTAGGTTCAGGCCGCACATTAAATCCGATAATTACTGCATTAGATGCAGTTGCCAGCAGCACGTCGGATTCAGAAATAGCACCCACCCCTTGGTGAATTACCTTAACCCGAACTTCGTCAGTGGACAGTTTTTCCAGCGAAGAGCGGACTGCTTCCGCGGACCCTTGCACGTCTGCTTTGATTACCAGATTGAGTTCCTTCACATCGCCTTCCTGAATGCGCTGGAACAGATCGTCCAGGGTAACCCGGCTCGAACGGCTGAGATCTTTGTCACGCTGCTTTTCCTGCTGAATGGCTGCGACCTGACGGGCGGTTTGTTCATCTTTCACTACTACGAAGAGGTCACCGGCTGCAGGCACATCGTTAATCCCCAAAACCTCTACTGGGGTTGAGGGTCCAGCTTCCTTAATTGTTGCACCTTGATCGTTGATCAGCGCCCTGACTTTGCCGCACACATTGCCAACAGCAAAGGCATCGCCAACGCGCAGCGTACCTGTGGAAATCAGCNCAGTGGCCACCGGACCGCGTCCCCGGTCAAGCTTAGCATCAATTACTGTGCCTCGGGCAGGACAATTGGGGTTAGCCTTGAGATCTTCCATCTCGGCTACCAGCAAAATCATCTCCAAAAGCTCATCAATGCCCTCATTATGCAAAGCGGAAACATTGACAGCGATTGTATCGCCGCCCCACTCCTCAACCACAAGACCGTGTTCTGTCAGTTCCTGCTTAACCCGATCGGGGTTAGCAGCCTGCAGATCCGTCTTATTGATGGCCACAATGATGGGCACATTAGCGGCCTTAGCATGGTTCAACGCCTCTACCGTCTGGGGCATAACGCCGTCATTGGCTGCCACAACCAGGATCGCAACGTCAGTAGCCCTAGCTCCTCTGGCCCGAATCGCGGTAAAGGCCTCATGGCCAGGTGTGTCTAAAAATGTGATGGGCCTGCCATTGTAGTCAATCTGGTACGCACCAATGTGCTGGGTAATTCCGCCCGCTTCTGTGGCGGTAACTTTGCTCTCCCTGATTGCGTCAAGAAGGGTGGTCTTGCCATGGTCAACGTGACCCATAATCGTTACAACCGGAGGTCTCGGTTCTTGCAGTTGGGGATCTTCGCACACCTCGGAAAAAATCTCTTCTGCCAAGTCCATCTCTGGAGCGGTTGCAGCCCCAAACTCGCCGGCAACAATTGTGGCGATGTCAAAGTCAACTGATTGGGTTAAGGATGCCATGACACCAATCTTCATCAGTTCTTTGATCACTTCTGTACCTGACACACCGAGTTTTTCTGCCAGTTCCTGCACAGAGACCTGTTCGCCCAGGGTAATTGTTTTCTCTTCCTTCGCCTTGGCGGCAGGCCTTTCNGGCCTAGGGCCNGCACCCTTATTGCGCTTTTTGGGCGGCGCATCTTTCTCTTTCNGTTCCTCCCGAGGGTGCTTCTTGATCTTTCTCACCTTGGGAACATCATCAGGCTCAGGAACTGCCTGGTCGGCTTCTTCATCGTCCGACTGATAGTGCTCCCTGAGCATATTGGCAATATCTGGTTCTATAGTNCTCATATGATTGGACACTTCTGCGCCCAAATCATTTAAGAACTCTACTACAACTTTGCTCTCTAAACCGAGCTCTTTCGCCAACTCGTAGATTCTTATTTTTTTCATCAGCATCACTCCTAATTTTTCTCCTGCACTGACCCCTTAACCTGTTCCCGAATCACGTTGGCAAAATTCCGATCTGTAACTCCTAAGACCGCCCTAGGCGATTGGCCGATTGCTTGACCGAAATGATCCTTTTCACCGTATACTAGAAAACTAACATTGTGATTTTGAGCCAGTGAGCTAAACTTGCGGTACGTATTGGCAGAGGCATCTTCCGCGATCAGGAGCAGCAAAACTTGTCCTCTCCTGACTCCGCTTTCTGCAGCACCTTCCCCCGAGACAATTTTTCCGGCACGCCTGGCTAAACCTAGATAATTATAGACTTTGCTCATCTAAAACCCTCTTCAAATCTGCGAAAACCTCTGGGCCGATCTTAACATTCAAAGCCCGTTCCAGCTGTCGGCCCTTACGGGCTTTCTCCAGGCAATCCTCAGTCGCGCAGATATACACTCCGCGCCCGGAACGCTTTCCGGTCAAGTCTAACTCCACTTTACCATCGGGTTCCCGGACTACGCGTACCAGTTCCCGTTTGGGCCTGGATTCGCGACATCCCACGCAAGTACGCATGGGGACATGCTTTTTGCGCATTGCCTATCACCTATTTCTCATCATCAAAGTTGAAATTTATAGAATCCAACTGGGACAAATCTGTGATAACTTTCTCTTTCTTCTTTTTTGACTTCCCGGTCTCCTGCTTTTCTTTGGAAGCAGTCCCGTCAGAGTCAATCTCTACTTTTCCAAAACGCTCCTGCCAACTCTTGCGCTTAATCACATTAGTCAGACTCGCCAAGTCAGCTTCACTAATATCCTGCACAACCGGCTGAGGTGCATCCTTAGCTTCCTTGTCTGCAGTCTCGGCCTCTGGCTGCACGGCTTCTGCAGCCTCCACTTCCCCGTCCTGAGTTTCGACTTCGTCATTGATGACTTCNTCTTCCCGCTCCATATCCAAATCCGGTTCTTCTCCGATTTCTTCCGCTTTGGGCAGAAGCTCCGCAAGGTCAGCCGCTTGCTCCTCACTCTTGATATCTATGCGCCAGCCCGTAAGACGTGCTGCAAGCCTGGCATTTTGACCTTCCTTGCCTATAGCAAGTGACAGTTGATCGTCAGGAACCACAGTATGGGCCACTTTCTCTTCTTCATCAATGATAGCGTATAAAACCTTGGCAGGGCTGAGTGCATTCTTGATAAACTCCTCTAGATCACTCCGCCACTCGACAATATCAATCCGTTCGTTGCCAAGTTCAGCCACGACCGCCTGCACCCTTGAGCCGCGGGCCCCTACGCAGGCACCAACTGGGTCAATATTTGGATCTCGGCTGTATACCGCGATCTTAGATCGGTTGCCTGCCTCCCGGGCCACCGCTTTGATCTCAACTTCCCCGCTTTGAATCTCGGGAACTTCAAACTCGAACAAAGCCCTCAACAAACCTGGATGGGTGCGGGACAAAAATACCTGAGGCCCCTTGCTGCTTTGGCGTACCTCGTTAATATAAAAGCGCATCTTTTTGTGATGCTCGTAGCGTTCGCCAGGAATCTGTTCACTGAGGGGCAAAACGGCCTCTACATCACCTAAGTCCACAAGTACCTGCCTTTGGTCGGCCCGCTGCACATTGCCTATCACCACATCTCCTTCGCGATTGGAATAGACGTCGTAAACAATCGAACGCTCGGCCTCCCTGATTTTTTGAATCACCACTTGCTTCGCGGTCTGGGCGGCAATTCTGCCAAAATCAGCGGGGGTAACTTCTTCTTCTACAATGTCATCCAAGCTGTAGTTAGCGTCCAAGGCCTGCGCTTCTGCCAGGGAGATCTCGGTAGCTTCATCTTCTACTTCCTCAACTACGACGCGCCTTGAATAGACATGGATTTCTCCTGTCTTGTCATTCAGCTCCACACGGGCACTTTCAGATGAGTTTGCACCGTAGTTCTTCTTGTAAGCAGAGACAATGGCCGTTTCTATTGCCTCCAAAAGGATTTCTTTGGAGATGCCTCTCTCCCTTTCCAGTTCTGTTAGCGCACCAATAAGTTCCAGATTCATCAGTCTTTGCCTCCCATTTTAGAGCTCCATGGCCAAATTCGCTTTGGCAATCAGCTCTAGGGGAATTTCTATGGTCTCCCCTTCCCATTTTAGTAACACGTTCTGATCCTGTAAGCCTTCCAACATTCCTGTAAAGCGCTTGCGTCCATGGATGCCGCGATAGGTGCGAATTTCCACGCTTCGTCCTGCAAAGCGCTGAAAATCTGCTTCCTTCTTTAAAGGCCGCTCCAAACCTGGAGAAGAAACTTCCAGAGAGTACGACCCGGGAATCGGGTCCTCTTCATCAAGTTTCTGATCCAAAATTTGGCTTACGCTTTGGCAGTCATCTAAATCAATACCGCCCGGTTTATCTAGAAACACCCTGAGAATCCAGCTCTCATGTTCTTTAACGTATTCTACATCGACTAATTCTAAATCGCTGCCTGCAACTATTTCTTCAACCCATTCAGCAACCGTTGCTTCGATAGTTCTACGCGACATGGGTCAAATCGCCCCCCTTTTAACCAAGATTATGCCCCTTTTCTCGTTCCATACGTCAAAAGAGTGGGTAAAGACCCCACTCTCCCGGCAGTTCATTAGTTAACTCATACATATTATACCACATTTTCTAAAACAGTGTCAATTGGTTCGTCTCCGGCAAGCCCTCCAGACATCCGTGGGTGCGCAGAGTCTCCACCACAGCCTTGGAAATGCCGGAACGCTGTCTCAGATCTTCGATGGAGATAAACTCCCCGTCCTTACGGGCCTCTACAACTCCCAGGGCGGCGCTGGCACCTACGCCTTGCAGTGAAGCGAGGGGCAGGCGTAAACTGGCACCCTCAATTGCAAAGACCCGGTCGGAAGATTTGTACAGATCGACGGGTAAAAAGGTCACACCCCGTGCAATGGCCTCCAGCACGATCTCCAAATGGGTCACCGTGCTCCTCTCCTTGGGGGTAGCCTCAAAGCCCTTGGCAGTAATCTCCTCAATTTCAGCCCTGATCGCCTGTTCTCCCCCTACCAGCAGTTGAGCATCGAGCTCTCCGGCCCGCAAGGAAAACAGGGCGGAATAAAATGGCAGGGGATGATGGACTTTAAAATAGGCGATGCGAAAGGCCATCATCACATAGGCAACAGCGTGGGCCTTAGGGAACATATAGGAGATCTTGTTGCAGGACTCGATGTACCACTCAGGAACATCGAACTTGTGCAGCAGGGCAACATCCGTCTCCTTCAGACCCCGCCCTTTGCGAACCTGTTCCATAATGCGGAAAGCATCTGTGGCTTCCAGTCCCCGTAGCATAAGGTAGGACATGATATCGTCCCTTGTGGCGATCACATTCGATAAGTCAGTGATGCCCTGGCGAATCAGGTCTTGAGCGTTGTTAGTCCAGACATTTGTTCCGTGGGACAGCCCGCTGATCCGGACTAGATCACTGAAGGTTTGGGGCGATGTATCAATTAGCATCTGCCGCACAAAACGGGTGCCAAATTCCGGAATGCCCAAGGTGCCAACGGGGGTTCCAATTTCTTCTTCGCTAACTCCCAGGCTCTCCAGGGAAGAAAAAATAGACATTGTTTTTTCATCATCCAGCGGTATATCCTGCACCGTAACTCCTGTCAGATCCTGCAGGAATCGGAGCATGGTCGGATCATCATGCCCGAGGATATCCAGCTTGACCAAGCTGTCCTCTAAGGCGTGATACTCAAAGTGAGTGGTGATAGTACCGCTGCGAGCATCATTGGCAGGGTATTGGATCGGGGTAAAGTCAAAAATGCTCTCGTCGGGCGGAACTACGACCATTCCTCCGGGATGCTGCCCCGTGGTGCGCCTGGCACCGGCAAGTTTGCTGACCAAACGGTTTACTTCCGCATTACGTTTGGTCTGATTGGTCTGCTCGAGGTACTTCATGACAAAACCATAGGCAGTCTTATCCGCCAATGTGCCGATGGTTCCCGCCCGAAACACATTTTCAGCCCCGAAGAGCTCGGCTGTATAATCATGAATCTGCGCCTGGTATTCACCGCTGAAGTTTAGGTCTATATCAGGAACCTTGTCCCCATGGAAGCCCATGAAGACCTCAAAGGGGATCTCAAAGCCGTACCTGTGGGTCACAGTACCGCAGGTGGGACAGGCCTTTGCAGGCAAGTCTATCCCCGAACCAACTTCTCCTTCAGTGAAAAACTCGCTCCAGTAACACTCTGGACAGACATAGTGCGGCGGCAATGGATTGACCTCCGTAATCCCGCACATGGTCGCCACCAAAGATGATCCCACTGAACCCCTAGAACCTACCAGGTACCCGTCATCCAGTGACTTTTTCACAAGTTTGTGGGCAATCAGGTACAGGGAGGCATAACCATTGCTAATAATGGCCTGCAGTTCACGTTCCAGGCGCGCCTGGACTATCGGGGGCAAAGGATCGCCATAAATAGCCCGGGCAGTGGTGTAGGTCATGTCCTCCAAATCCTCTTCCGCGTTCTTAAGACGCGGCGGATGCAGCCCTTCAGGAACGGGCCTCAGTTCTTCTACTTGGTCGGCAACTTTGCGGGGATTCGTGATCACAACTTCCCGGGCCTTGTCAGCACCTAAATAGGAGAACTCTTCCAGCATTTCACCGGTTGTGCGGTAAAAGAGCGGCGCCTGACGTTCCGCATCGTCAAATCCCCTGCCTGCAAGGAGGATGGTTCTAATGAGGCTGTCTTCCGGCCGCAAAAAGTGAACGTCTCCTGTTGCCACAACAGGCAGTCCTAAATTCTCCCCAATTTTGACGATTTGCTGGTTAATCCTGATTAGATCCTCCCTGGATCCGACATGGGCTGTGCCGATTAAAAAACCATTGTTATCAATGGGCTGAATCTCTAAATAGTCATAAAAGGAGGCAATTTCCATCACACCAGAATTTCCAGTCAGCACCGCCTGATAGACTTCCCCTGCTTCACAGGCAGACCCGAGAAGAAGTCCTTCCCGGTACTTTTCCAGCAAAGCGCGGGGGATGCGCGGCGTACGGTAAAAGTGATCCAGATGGGCATAGGACACAAGCCGGTATAAGTTGTGCAGCCCCTGCTTGTTTTTCGCCAGAATCACAATGTGATAGGAACGTCCCTTGCTCTCGGCATCGTGGACTAGGTAGCCTTCCACACCGTAGATTATTTTCACACCATGCTTCTTGCCGGCCCAATGTGCATCGGGAAAGGCTTGAATCACGCCGTGGTCTGTGATGGCCAGTGCATCGTGTCCTAAGGACGCTGCAAGCTTGACTACATCATCTACATCAATGGTTCCGTCCAGGCCACTCATTTTTGTATGCAGATGCAGCTCGACCCGCTTTTCTGGGGCATCATCGCAAAGGGCAGGCGGCGCTTCCTCCAAGGCCAGACCCTGCACCATCAGGGCCAGCTGGTTGTCAAAGGACTGGAACTGCAGGTTCCCTCTCACTTTGAGCCATTGCCCCTTCTTAATCCCCAGATCCTCGGGCTCGTCCAAAAAAGCCTTACAGCTGAGGGTGTCAGTACCGTCATGAAGATCAAACATAATCAGCGTCTTGCCGGTACGGGTCAGTCGGGATTCAAAAGAGACCACTTCACCGCAGGCGACTACTCCCCGCTCTTCTTCCTGCAGTTCCACAATGGGAACCGCCTGGCCGCGTATGGAATTCGAACGCAGGCTGCGGCTCCGTCCGTTTTTCCGCGGCGGGCTAGTGCTTTGCTCAGCAACCAGAGAACCGTTATTGATTTGATTCTGCACTTGCTGAATTGCTTTTTCCAAGTAGAGCTGATCGGCCTGCACCTTCTCATTTGTCCACTCAAAACGAACACTCAGGACCTCCGGAACTTGATTCCGAATCGCCTGAGCTAACTCTTCCCACAGAGCCTCATCGCCCTGGGGCCTTCCCTTTAAAATAAACGTCCATTCTCTTTTCTCAGGATCTATAGCTATCTCTGCGATCTCTACTTTTTGAGCGATCGGATGCGAGCTGAAAGAGGCAAGAAAGAACCTGTCTTCAGGTTCGAGAAATAAGGAAGCCAAACTATCACCTCCAAAACAATAACCCGAGTTTGACTACTCGCTGTTGCATTCCTCGTCCAGCGTTTTCTTCTCAGACCGCAAGGAACGTGCGATATCTTTATACATCTCTATGCGGGCCTGAAATCCCATGACAAGCCCCCGCTTTTCTTCCTTCGTCACATGGGACATGTGCGCAAGGGGCACCTTAACGATATTTACACCCTGCCGCTCAGCATATTGCGTTAATGCTGTTTCCACGCCGTAACGGCTCCCCTCGAGGTCGGGCACAGCGTCAAAGAGCTCTTTTCTCACTGCACGCTGACCTGAAAGGGAGGGCGTTATCTTTAAGGCTAAGTCCGTAAAGAGGCGCCCCTCTGAAAACACGCCAATGCTCATTGCTGTTTGACCTGTTAGGACCGGACGCAAGAGATCCTCCACATGCTTCCTTTCCAGACCTACCAGGTCCGCATCGAGAAACAGCAGAACTGAACAGTTGGTGTGATTGGCGCCTGCCTTCATAGCCCCGCCCTTCCCAACGTTTTCCTCTAAGGCTACAACCTTAACCGGATATCGCTGGGCCGCCTGCACGGTGCCGTCAGTGGAGCCGTCGCTGACCACTATGATCTCATTGATCAGAGGACAAGGCAGCAGCGCTTCAATCACCACACCAATAGTGTGTTCTTCGTTATACGCGGGAATTATGGCAGCAACACTCACCGAATCTCCCCATCCTTTAAGAGATTCTTAACTGTAGATGCAACATCTTCAATTGGCACGACCAGTTTTTCCTTAGTGCGGCGAATAATAATCTCCATTGCTCCCTGNTCAAGGGATTTAGCACCTATTGTCACCCGGATTGGAAAGCCGATAAGATCGGCATCTTTAAACTTCACACCTGGGCGCTCATTCCGATCGTCCAGGACTACTTCAACGCCGGCTGCCTTCAGTTCCTCATAAAGGTTCTGTGACGCCTTGGCCTGGGCTTCGTCCTTCATGCTGACGGGAACCACGATAACATGATAAGGTGCAACAGAAACAGGCCAGATAATACCATCCTCGTCGTGGTTCTTTTCAATAACTGCAGCTGCAGTCCTACCTACCCCAATGCCGTAGCATCCCATGATCACGGGCTTCTCTTTGCCGTTTTCGTCTAAGAAAGTTGCTCCCATAGCCTCAGAATACTTAGTTCCGAGCTTAAAGACCTGACCCACTTCAATGCCGCGGGCACCTTCCAGTCTGCCTTCACAGCGGGGGCATAGATCCCCGGGCTGTACTTCCCGCAAATCGGCAAATTCCTTGACCTTAAAGTCACGGTCCAAATTGGCGTTCACCATGTGCTGATCCAGTTCATTAGCTCCAACTACGGCGTTGACCATATGCTCTATAGCATAATCCGCATAAAGCGGCAGACTTAAAGCTACAGGCCCTGCAAAGCCTACCGGAGCACCTGTGGCTTTGAAAATTGTCTCATCGTCGGCCAGCTCAAGAGTCTCACAGCCCAGCAGCTTGCGGAGCTTAATCTCATTAATGTTATGATCTCCCCTTACCAAGGCTGCAATCACTTGGCCATCGGCTACGTACAGCAGCGTCTTGATGCAGTCTTCCGGTTTGACATTCAAAAACTCGCTAATCTGTTCGATAGTTCTGGCACCGGGAGTAGCCACTTTCGCCAGTTCACCCAGGTGCGGCTGTTCATCGCCTCCCCTGGGGATGCGCACTCCCTCGGCCCGCTCAACATTGGCTGCGTATTCGCACTGGGGACAAAAGAGAACCAAATCCTCACCGGAGTCTGCCAGCACCATAAATTCATGGGTAACATCTCCGCCAATTGCGCCAGAATCAGCTTCTACCGGATGGGCTTCAACGCCGCAGCGTGCGAAAATGCGGGCATAGGCTTTGTAAGCTGCCCAATAGCTCTCATCGAGCCCTTCGTTGTCACTATCAAAGGAGTACATATCTTTCATGATAAACTCGCGGCCCCGCATCAGACCAAAGCGCGGTCTCATCTCATCCCGATACTTGTTTTGAATCTGATACAGCCTCAGGGGCATCTGCCGGTAGGAACGCACCTCGGAACGCACTAGCGCGGTGATGATTTCTTCATGGGTTGGCCCAAGACAAAACTGGCGTCCCTGCCGATCCCGCAGTCGGAACATTTCATCCCCGTAGTCCGCCCAGCGGCCCGACTCCTCCCACAGTTCAGCAGGTTGGACTATGGGCAGCAACACTTCCTGGCCGCCTATGGCATTCATCTCTTCGCGAATGATCTGTTCCACCTTGCGGATCACTCTCAGCCCCAAAGGGAGAAAGGCATAGACTCCCGCGGCCGACCGGCGCATAAGCCCGGCCCTCAGCATGAGTTTATGACTGACGATTTCGGCATCCGCTGGCGTCTCTCTCAGTGTAGGCGAATATAATTGCGACATATACATAGCTTATCCCCTATCTTTCTGCAAGCAGGTTATTTGCCTCTTCGACTAAGGCATCAACTAATTCCTCTTCCGGAACTTTACGCAAAATCTCCCCATGGCGAAAAACAAGTCCAACACCCTTGCCGCCCGTAATGCCTAAATCGGCAGAGCGAGCTTCGCCGGGGCCATTTACGACGCAGCCCATGACCGCAATGGTTATGGGCAGAGGAAAATCACTTAAACGTTTCTCCACTTCTGCTGCTATTCCTTCTAAATCAATCTCAGTTCTTCCACAAGTTGGACAGGAGATAAAAATTGGCCCACGTCGGCGCAGACCCAGACTGGAAAGGACAGCCCAGCCAACTTTTACTTCTTCTACCGGGTCTGCAGTAAGGGATACCCTGAGGGTATCGCCCAATCCCCTGGATAATAGCGCGCCAAGGCCGGCAGCGGACTTTACCGTACCAAACCACTTCGTGCCTGCCTCGGTGATGCCTAGATGGGTCGGATAATTGACCCGTTTACTCAGTTTTTCATAAGCTTCAACCGTCATGTCTATTTCAGTTGACTTGAGGGAGACCACAATATCGTAAAAGCCTAGCTTCTCGAAGATGGCAATGTGCTCTAAGGCACTTTCCACCATGGCCTCAGCTGTCCTGCCGTACTCTTCCAACAGGTGTTTGGCCACAGAACCTGAGTTAACCCCGATCCGAATCGGGACCTGCCTTGCCTGGGCAGCCTTAACCACTTCCAGGACTTTGGCTTCCGACCCGATATTTCCAGGATTGAGCCTCAGTTTATGAATGCCGGCCTTCAGAGCCTGCAGGGCCAAACGGTGATCAAAATGAATATCTGCAACTACAGGTATGGGACTTTGGGGCACTATGGTAAACAGTGCCTCCGCCGCTGCCTGGTCGGGAACTGCAACACGGACAATGTCGCAGCCAGCCTCAGCAAGGGCCTGGATTTGCCCCAATGTCGCGGCTGCATCCCTTGTATCGGTATTAGTCATTGATTGGACTGTGATAGGCGCGCCGCCTCCGATCGGCACGTCCCCCACCATCACCTGGCGAGTGGAATCACGCATGCTGAACACTCCTTGTCTTAAGAGAACAGATTAATCCGGGCCAGATCTTTGAAAGTGGCAAACAGCATCAGGGCCACCANCAGAGCCAAGCCAACGAACTGAGCAATACCCCTGGCCTTTGGTGCCAAAGGCTTGCCGCGCACAGCCTCCACAAGCAGAATGAGAATCCATCCCCCGTCTAGAACCGGCACAGGGAGCAGATTAAGGAGGCCTAAGTTAATGTTGAGAATAATGGCTAGAATTATTAGGTTAGGCAAACCATGGCGGGCGGTTTCCCCTACGATTTGCACAATGCCAATCGGACCTGAAACCTCCACCTTCTGCTGCCCGGTAATCATCATCCCGATATCCTTGACCAGCTGGGTTGTGAGTCTCCAGGTCTGCTGCATGCCAGCCCGCAAACTGGCAAAAAAAGGATACTGGGGTTTTGCATCAATGCTGATGCCGACTCTGCCTATGCCTTCTCGATCTTCAGGCGTCACAGTGATAGTCACCAGTTCTTGCTGACGGCGAACTACTACTTCCATCTCCTGGGCAGGTGAAAGTCCGATCAGCTCCACAATCCGCTCGGAACTGTCCACCCTTTCACCGTTGACCGACACGAAAAGGTCTCCAGGCATAAGTCCGGCGGCCTCACCCGGTGAATTAGGCTCCACATAGGTGATGGTAGGAGGAACTGCGATCAGCATGAAGTACAGCACAAACAGGATAATTGCTAAGACAAAGTTCATTAAAGGTCCGGCAGCAATGGTGCTGAGGCGCCAAGGCAGACTCTTGCTGTTAAAACTGTCTTCAGCATCTTCCTCCACATCTTCTGCACCATCTACAGGCTCGTCCATGCCGGCCATCTTCACGAAACCTCCTAAAGGAAAGGCACGCAGCGAGTATTTAGTATCGCCCTTAGTTACACTTCCCAAGGCAGGTCCGAAGCCGATGGCAAACTCGTAGACTCGAATCCCGGCCAGCTTGGCGACGAGGTAATGTCCGAGCTCGTGAAAGAGTACGATAGTTCCAAATATTACGACAAAAGCTATTAGTGTTACCACACTAATCACCCTCTCTGTTCTAGCAAAGCCCGGGCTTTCAGTCGGGCTTCCTGATCTATGGCTAGTATTTGCTCTAAAGCCGGAAATGATTTACCCTGAAAGGTCTCGAGAACCTCAGCGACAATCTGAGGTATTTCGGTAAACTTCAGTTTCCCTGCTAAAAAGCCTGCTACAGCCTCTTCGTTGGCTGCATTTAAGGCAATTGGCTTTTCGCCCCCCGCTTCCCCCGCCTCGTAGGCTAAACGGAGACTGGGAAAGCGCTCCCAGTCTACTGCTTCAAAGGAGAGCGTTCCTGTCTTGACTAAATCCAGAGGTTGAACCGGAGATGGCCCTACCTCCGGATAGGTCAGGGCATACTGAATGGGCAGGCGCATGTCTGCCGTGCCCAGCTGGGCCAGGATCGTACCATCCTTGAGCTGAATCATAGAATGGACAATGCTCTCCGGGTGTACCACAACCTCAATTGCGCTGTAGGNAAAATCAAAGAGCCAGTGGGCTTCGATAACTTCCAGCCCCTTGTTCATCAGNGTTGCTGAGTCAATGCTGATTTTCCCGCCCATGTTCCAGTTCGGGTGGGCTAGGGCCTGCTCAACGGTGACTTCATCCAACGAACCCTTATAGGCCCTAAAAGGTCCCCCTGAAGCGGTTAGAATGATTTTTTCAGTTTTGTCCCGACTCCGTCCGGAAAAAAGGCTCCATAATGCGCTATGCTCCGAATCAATTGGTACAATCTGCTCCCGGTACTTCATCACCAAATGTCCGCCAGCAACTAAAGTTTCCTTATTGGCCAGTGCAACTCGCTTGCCGGCTTCCAAGGCCCTCAGCGTAGGCTGGAGACCCATGGCTCCCACTAAAGAAACCACAACCAGATCGCAAGCTGGATCGGCGGCCATCTCCTCCATACTTGCCAAGCCGCTAAAGACAGGAATTGAAAACTCTTCCCTGAGCGCCTTAGCATGGGCGCAACTGGCGATACATGCAAATTTCGGCTTAAACTCTGCAATTTGCTTCCTCAACAGTTCATAGTTGGAGCCAGCCGAAAGCCCCAGCACCTTAAATTCAGGCATGTGACGTATCACATCCAGGGTCTGGGTGCCAATAGAACCGGTGGAGCCGAGAATAACTAGATTAGGCATAAGACATCTCCTTCTGCGATCTGCAAGTTAAGCACTGTACTATTGAGTAACCTGTTCCTTGCTGAAAAGTGCCTTCAAAAAAACCATCAGGGCCGGCGCAAGCATGGCACCGAAGGGCCCCCAAAAGCGAAAGGCCACGTAAAGGCCTGCCAAGGCGGCCAAGGGGTGGAAACCGAGCCGATCGCCAACCAGGTAGGGCTCCCCCCATTGCCTTAACAGTAATAATATCAGATAGCCTATACCCAAGGCTAGTGCTGTATATGTATTTCCCATGAAAAGCTGCAGGCCGGCCAGAGCAAAATAAACTAAACCAGGACCTAAAATAGGGACTAGGTCGCAGATGCCAACCAAGAATCCTGACAAGAGTGGGTAGGGAACTTGGAGTATGGCGAAAAAAATTATGCTCACCGCCGTTGAAATCAGCATAAAGAGCAGCTGAACCTGGATGAAGTCCCACAAAAAGCCAAAAGTGTCCGAATAGACCTGCCTGGGGCTAAAGCTGCGAAAGCGCGGCAGCTGTTTGGCAAAAAACCTAGCGAGCACCCATTTATCGCGACAAAAGAAATAGGCACTCACGGCAGCAATGGTCCAAATCAACACTAGATCTGGAATAGCCAGTGCCCACTTTAACAGGGTTTGGAGCCCTAGGCCTGTATCTAGAACCGCTATCGCATCGAAAAGCTGCCCGAGACGTTCTGAGTAGAAATCAGCAGAATTCGAAAACAAACCTGGAAAGAGCGACAGCCCCTGCAGTTCATCCCAAAGCTGCAGCAAAAGGACAACAAGGGCAGCTGGCAAAGTTACGAAGGCTAATACGGTGAGAACTAAAGATGTGATCGCCCGTGGCCAGCCTCTCGCTTCAAGCAGACTGACGGGTACGTCCATGATAAAGGCCAGGAACAGTCCTAAAAAAAACGGTGCCAAATAAGGAAAGGAAAAGCGCAGGAAAATCAAGAGTCCACAAAAACCCACCGCAGCCAAGATAAAAGGTGGCAAAATCCTTCACCTCTTCGGGGGCCGGAAGGCGGCTAGGCAAACAGAGTTAAAAGGGCAAAAAGTACAGGAAAGACTACAATCAGTGAGTCGAAACGATCTAAGATGCCTCCGTGACCCGGTAATAGACTCCCGGTGTCCTTAACAGCCCGCTCTCGTTTTAAGGCTGATTCAACCAAATCACCAAGCTGGGCACAGACCGAGAGGACCAGCGCGAACAGCACCAACTGAAGTGGAGACTGCCCTGTCACTAAGGCAAAGGCAGCCCCGGTCAAGGCAGCTGCCAGCAGACCAAACAGTGAACCTTCCAGAGATTTATTGGGGCTGATCTTGGGAGCCAACTGGCGATTGCCATAGCGAACCCCGCCGAAATATGCCCCTGTATCAGTCAGCCAGGTGATGGCTAAACCAAATAAGGTCCAGACGAGGCCGAACTCTTCCCTAACCAGAACCAGGAAGCTGTATAGTACTACTACATACATTACTCCCAGCATATTGAATGCGGAGGAAAAGTTGTGCATGCCGCTGAACGTGGCCCTGACCAAATAGTACAGCAGCTGGAAAACAAGCCAGAGAAGCAGTTTTGTACCGTCTACTCCACTATATGTGACAGCTAAAAAAGATAGTCCGGACACCACAAGGTAATCTAGATAAAGACCGGGTCCACTGATCCGGGAAAACTCGACCAATCCTGCCATGATAATTAGAAACACTAAGACGCGCCAAACCGTCCCGCCAAAATAGAGAGGGACCAGCAGAATTGGTATACCGATCAAGGCAGTGAGTATTCGTTGTGCTAACATGTGCTTCCTATTGCTCCTTCGCTGTTACCTGACCGAAACGGCGCTCCCTGCCTGCATAATCCTGGAGGGCCCGTTCAAAATCTTCTTCGCCAAAGTCAGGCCATAAGACATCTGTGACGTAAAACTCGCTGTAGGCTGCCTGCCAAAGGAGAAAATTGCTAAGCCTCATCTCTCCCCCCGTACGAATAATTAAGTCAGGATAGGGAGTTGGATGGGTATACAAAAGACTGGCGATCCTCTCCTCAGTAATCTCGCCTGGCGATAAATCTCCCCGGGAGACAAGTTCAGCCGCCTGCCTGACAACATTGATGATTTCCTGGCGTCCGCCGTAATTAAAGGCGATGTTCAAGATCAATCCCTGATTGTCCGCCGTCACTTCTTCCGCTTGTTTCCACACTTTCAGAATCTCCGGAGACAGGCTGGTGCGGTCTCCCGCGAGCCTGACCTGAACCCCTTCCCTGCGCAGCTCTTCGATCTCCTGAACAAAAGTCTTATACATCAAGTCCATAAGAAAATCCACTTCATCTTTGGGCCTTGTCCAGTTCTCTGTGCTAAAAGCATAAACTGTCAGGGCGGATATTCCCCGATTGGAAGCATAGCGCACCGCAGTCTTCAACGCCTTTACGCCCTGCCGGTGGCCGAAAAATCTGGGCATAGCTCTCCTGCTCGCCCAGCGCCCATTGCCGTCCATAATGATAGCTACATGGGCTGGCAGTCTGTTTAATTGCTTTCTTCTCAAGGTTACACCTCCTAGTTGATCGTCCAATCGGAACTGGCGCAGACGAGGACTATTGTCCCTGCAGCGGTGTTATGATCTCGGACCGCGATCACAAAGGCGTCCTCCTCAGAGGACACCTTACCGGGCGCCGCCGTGAACAGGAGCTTATAGGATACAGCTTCTTCCTTCAGAATCTGCTCGGCTTCCTCTAGAGGATATCCGATTAAGAAATCCCAGTGATGTAACCTGTTTCCCTCGCTCAAACTTCCATAATCTCCTTTTCTTTAGCCTTCAGCAGCTCATCTATTTGCCCAATAAACTCATTCGTTTGCTCTTGGATCACATCCTGCACACGATGGGACTCGTCTTCTGAGATATCTCCGTTTTTCTCCAGTTTCTTTACTGCATCATTCAAGTCGCGGCGAATGTTGCGCACGGCAACGCGGTGCTCTTCTGCATCTTTGCGTACCACGCGTACGAGCTCTTTGCGCCGCTCTTCGGTTAAAGTGGGAATAGCCAGACGAATAACTGTACCATCATTGCTGGGTGTTAAGCCAAGGTCCGAAGCAAGAATAGCCTTTTCGACATCCTTAAGGGATGACTTGTCCCAGGGAGTAATCACCAAAAGCCTTGGCTCGGGCACACTGACACTTGCCATTTGGTTCAATGGAGTCGGAGTGCCGTAATAAGGGACTACAATGCGATCCAGGAGTGCAGGATTGGCTCTGCCGGTTCTGACACTCGCAAACGTACGCTTAGTTGCCGCAATGACATCTTCCATTTTGGCTTTACCTTCTTGAAGAATTTGATCAGTCACGTTGTTCGCCTCCTACATATGTACCAATTTTGAAACCGCATATTGCCTTGCCGATGCTGCCCTGTTCATCAAAGTTAAACACAATGATGGGTATGCCGTTGTCCATGCAGAGGGATGTGGCTGTAGAATCCATCACACCGAGGTTTTGGCTTATTACATCCAAATAGCTGATTGTCTCATAGCGGCGGGCATCGGGATGAATCCGAGGATCGGCGTCATAGACACCGTCAACGCCCCTTTTAGCCATTAAAATTACTTCTGCTTCTATTTCTAAAGCCCGCAGTGCGGCGGCGGTATCAGTAGAAAAATAAGGATTGCCAGTTCCGGTAGCAAAGATTACGACCCGACCCTTCTCCAAATGGCGGACCGCTCTGCGCCTAATATAAGGTTCTGCGATTTGCCGCATTTCAATAGCTGTCTGCACCCGGGTGGGCACCCCTTGGCCCTCCAGGGCATCCTGAAGGGCAAGGGCATTGATCACTGTGGCCAACATGCCCATATGATCGGCGGTCGTACGGTCCATACCCTTGGCACTCCCTGTAGCCCCGCGCCAAATGTTGCCTCCCCCTACCACAATAGCAACCTCAACACCAAGTTCCATTACGGTGCGGATCTCTGTGGCGATAGAGCCAACAACTTCCGGATCAATTCCGTAGCCGCTGCCCCCTAATGCTTCTCCGCTCAATTTGAGTACAACCCGGTTATATTTTGGCAATGCCATCGACATCTCTCCTTTATTATTCTTCGCCTTAGAGCAGATCCCTCCACTTAAAAAAAGAGAACACCTAGGTGTTCTCTTAATTTCCCATCTGGGCCATAACCTCGGCTGCGAAATCATCTTCTCGCTTGGCCAGTCCTTCGCCCCGCTCGTAACGGGCAAACCGCCTCACGGAAATCTTTTCCCCGATCTTCGCTACCTTTTGGTTGAGCAGATCGTTGACGGTTATATCCGGATCCTTTACAAAGGGTTGTTCTAAGAGACAAACCTCTTTGACATAGCGGTCGATGCGACCCTCTACAATTTTGTCAATGATATGGGCCGGCTTGCCTTCGTTTTCGGCAATGGTCCGGTAGATTCCGCGCTCGTGCTCCAGCACTTCCTCGGGAATCTCTTCCCTGGAAACATACTCGGGCTTCGAGGCAGCAATATGCATGGCAATGTCTCTTGCTAACTCACGGAACTCATCTGTCTTGGCGACAAAGTCGGTTTCGCAGTTAACTTCCACCAAAACGCCGATTCTTCCACCCATGTGGATGTAAGATTCAACGACGCCTTCAGCGGCAATGCGACCGGCCTTTTTAGCAGCTGCTGCCAGGCCTTTTTCCCTCAAATAGTCAACTGCAGCGTCCATGTCACCGTTTTTCTCGATCAGCGCTTTTTTGCAATCCATCATGCCTGCACCGGTTTTTTCCCGCAATTCTTTAACCATGGCGGCAGTAACATTAACCTCAGCCATAAGAACCCTCCTTCAATGTTCATAAAAAAGGGGTGAGAGCATCCTCCCACTCCCCTTTCCTGTACGTTTACTCTGCGTCGTCGGCAGAATTGTCTTTGGTTTCGATGTCAGTTTCAGCGTCGGCAGCTGTGGCTTCTTCCTCTGTGTCCTCAGCAAAGCTGGCGCCTTCTTTTGCTTCAACAACAGCGTCAGCCATGGTTGTGGTCAAGAGCTTAACGGCACGAATAGCATCGTCGTTGCCTGGAATCACATAGTCAATCTCATCGGGATCGCAGTTAGTATCAACGATGGCAACGATGGGGATACCCAGCTTCCTTGCTTCAGCCACTGCAATGCGTTCTTTCCTTGGATCTACCACAAAGACGGCGCCCGGCAAAGTCTTCATGCCCCGAATTCCGCCCAGGAAACGGGTTAGGCGCTCGAGTTCCTTGCGCAGCTCGATTACTTCTTTCTTAGGCAGTACCTCAAAGAGACCTTCTTCTTCCATTTTTTCAATGGCTTCCATCCGGGCAATGCGGGAGGAAATCGTCTTAAAGTTGGTCAGCATTCCGCCGAGCCATCTTTGGTTGACGTAGAACATTCCGCACCGTTCTGCCTCATCACGGATTGTCTCCTGTGCCTGTTTCTTGGTACCTACAAACAAAACCGACTCCCCGCCTGCTACAGTGTCACGGATAAAGGAGTAAGCCTCCTCCACCTTCCGCACTGTCTTCTGGAGATCGATGATGTAAATACCATTTCTTTCTGTGAAAATGTACTCAGCCATTTTCGGATTCCATCTGCGGGTCTGATGCCCAAAGTGAACGCCGGCCTCTAACAACTGTTTCATTGTAATAACGGCCAAATCGCCCACCTCCTCTCTTTGTTTTTGGTCCTCCGCTTCCTTCATCCAGGGACAAAACCAGAGCGGCAACCCTGTCTCCTGTCAAGAAACGTGTGTAATCTTACACCACTTGCTAATATAGCACATTTATTCACGTTCAGCAAGGGGTTGGCTGCCTTTATTTAACTCTAAAATCAGCTGGACTTCACCTAAGCCCAGGCCGAGTTTTTTTGCTATCTCGCTCACATTTTCTTCCTCTTTGGCCAGCTCCAAAACGGCCAGGACTTTAGGCGACTGCCCGGCAGCCGGAATAAAACTCGCCATAATCTGCTCCTGCAGCTCCAGGAGGGCTTTGTGTTTGCCTTCAATTTCCTGCAGAATTTCAGCCTGTCTGGTTTCCAGCTCCTCCATGGACTGTTCCACCATGGCTTCAAGCATGGCATAGTCTTCACTGGACCGGGTGAACAGGCCCGGGCGCAGGATGAAAAACACAACTGCCGTCACCGCTATGCCCAATGTGAACACGAGAAAATAATCCATGCACTGCCACCCCTCTAAGCACGCAAATCAATCCGCCGCCTCTGTCCTGGCCTGCGTTTCTTTTCCTGCTCCTCTTCCTCTTGCTGGTGCCTCCGGCGCTTATCTTCATCTTCTTCACGGTCTCTGACCTTGTCTGCCTGCCTGTTTCTCTCCACTCTCTGTTCGCGCAGGGCAAACTCCTGAGCAACCTGTGGTGTCATACGGCCGGCGGCTCCTGTCTGGTCCCCCTCCCGATTAGGGCGGGGTATCTGCTCTGACCTGGAAACAAGTACCTGAAAGTCGGGAAACTTAATGGACATCTCCGATCCCTCCGTTCCTAGGCAAGCTTACGACGCAGCGTCATAACAGCCTTTGTATGGATCTGTGACACTCTGGACTCAGACACTTCTAATACATGACCTATTTCCTTGAGGGTGAGGCCTTCATGGTAATAAAGGGCAAGGACAAGCTGTTCCCGCTCACTAAGACTTTCCACCGCTGCCGTGAGCTCTTCAACGCTCTCCGTTTCAACGATCTTGTGTTCCGGCAAACCGTCGCTGTCAATCACAAGGTCAACAATTTTCAGGCTGTCCCCTTCCTTGTCGGTTGCGATGGTCTCGTCCAGGGAAAACAGGTTAACCCCCTTGACTTCAGTTAACAGTTCGTAATAGCGCTCCGGAGTAAGATCCAAGGCAGCAGCAACTTCACTGTCGCTGGGACTGCGCCCCAGCTCATTGGTGAGCTCATAGACTTGCTTTTCCAGCATTCTGATTTTCGAACGCACGCTGCGGGGGACCCAGTCCATGGAGCGCAAACCGTCAAGAATCGCCCCCCTGATCCTGGTGGCAGCATAAGTTTCAAATTTGATTTGGCGGGTTTCATCAAACTTATCAAGTGCATCCAATAAACCAAAAAAACCAAAACTCTCCAGATCCCCTGTTTCTACACTGCTGGGCAGATTCATCGCCATCCGTCCCGCCACATACTTGACTAATGGAATATACGCATCTAACAACTGATTACGGGCATCTTGGTCGTTGTTTTTCTTGTAGGCAGTCCACAGCTGGTCCAGACGCTGCTGTTCATCTTGAGTTAGCATGCTCTCACCCCCACGGGGCACGGATTAGTCCCGATCGTCCCTTGTCAGCTCAGCCAAGGCTATTTGGCGCTGGAAAACGAACTTAATGATAACCTGCCGGAGGCGTTCAGGTATATCCACAAAACATATCCCGTAATCAAAACCGGCATCTGCCTCCACCAGGCGGGCGACAACTGCGTTCGCTGTGATCTGGGTGTCTTTGAGATTAAAAGAGACGCGAATTTCATCATTGGGCTGCAGCGGGCGGGAAGTGCGAAGCAGGAATCCTCCGCCGCTCAGATCAAGCATCACGCCGGACTGGGGAGTCCGCTCTGCCTCATCCTCACTTAACACCTCAAAGAGGCAGTCAATAGAGACAGGCACACGCAGAAAATGGCGTTCCTGAATCTTCTCCCAGCTTCCCAGCATCCGCAGCTGCAGCAGGGGAACATTGGCCCTGAACCGCTTCTCCACAATGGCCTCATTATTGTACCGGCCTTCGTTCACGCTGCTGTACACCCGGAACTGTACATTGAGCCGAGTTCCGATGCGAATCGGCACTAGGACACCCTGCTTTATAGGGGCCCCTACAATAAGCAGATCGTCAAAGGCATCTTCCACCCTTGTGCGATAAATCTCGAGACCTGAGTTGGTTTCAACATGTAGTTCCACTAATTGATTAGGTAGTACCTGCATAACTCAACCTCACTGAGTTCTTAAAAAGTCATACACCTTGGAAAAGAAGCCTTTAAGGCCAATGGACGCAGCGTCGACCTGTTCCCCGGCCAAAATTCCTGCAATCCGCCGGAAGGAGCGGCTGCTCATAGCTGTAGGAAAAGCCAGAAGCACCGGCTGCTGATCTGCAACAGCCTTGGCGGTCTGAGATTCCTGGAGCACATAGCCCAGGTATTCCACTTCCCACTGCACATACTCCAGGAGCACCGAGTTGAGCTTGTCCGCAACCAGCTGAGCTTCATTCGGACTTTTCGCCATATTGACCACCAGGCGAACTTTGGCATCCGGCCTTTGCTTCCTGATCACCTTCAGCAAACCATAGGCATCAGTGATGGCGGTCGGTTCCGGTGTGGTGACAACCAACACCTCAGTCGCGGCCAAGACAAAGCTCAGCACATTGCGGTGAATCCCCGCCCCTGTATCCAGGATCACAAAGTCAAATTCCCGATTGAGCAGTTCGAGGGA
>JGI24707J26582_10000330_pt1 | contig 36086 bp, 28 predicted proteins | sample BioPla1DNA1_FD_26582 | JGI IMG/M metagenome (IMG submission 26582)
CGTTTTACCGGAACCCGTCACGCCCAACAACGTCTGCCCGCGATCTCCGCGTTCGATTCCGCGAACGAGCCGATCGATCGCCGCCGGTTGGTCGCCCTTTGGGGTCATATCGGTGCGCAGGGTAAAAGCGCCGGGCAGCACTTCGTTTTTTTGATGTTTCGTCATGCGATCCTCGTCCGTTTCCTATCGCAGTTTTAAATGCCGCAGTCATCATCGGCACGGAGCGGCGGAAGAAAAGACAGCTCTTCAAGTTTTTTGCGCACAGCAGCGAAATCTTGCCAGAGCAAAGGTTTATTTCTGGGATCGCGCAACACATACGCCGGGTGAAACGTCGGCATCACGTAACAGTTATTCGTCTCAATCCACTGACCGCGAACTCTCGTAATGCCTTCATCGGATCCCGTGAAATACTTATAAGCCGTCCCNCCCATTAANAGATAAACGGTCGGTCTCACAAGTCTCAGCTGTTCGCTCAGAAGCGCACGACATTGTGCCGCTTCCTCCCTCGTCGGAACGCGATTGCCGGGAGGTCGACATTTGACAATGTTGCAAATATGATAATCGTCTTTCGAAAGGCGGAAACTCGACAACAAAAGATCGAGGAGTTTTCCTGATCGCCCGACGAACGGTATCCCTAGGCGATCCTCATCAGCGTCCGGCCCCTCACCGAGAATCATTAAGGGCGCCTTAATGCCTCCTCGCCACACGACCACATTTCGTCGCGACTCGGCAAGCTCACACGCCTGACACGACAGACATTTTTCGACAAATTTATCCCATTGCGCTTGTATCGTCATGAACGAACCTACCCTTCTAAAAGTGCGTTTTCTCCACTGATTTAGATTATGCCACCTTTATCATGAGTCATGCACGTGAAGCGATTATACCGTTAAAGATCACCTCCGGCACTGCACACTGATACGAGCGTAAACAAAAATTCAATATTAACTGCAAAATTCCCGGTGTGCAGGATTGCCGGACGTTCGGGCAAATGGCGTGACGAAAAGGGAGGCTATCTCATCATCGCTTTTAATGAACGATTTTGAGACAGCCTCTCTATGTCAGTGTAATTTTGTTTCGGTGAGTTCAGGATCAATACAGTTTTGCACCGGCAGGTATGTTGTCATCCAGAATGAGAAGATTCAGCCCTTCTTCCCCATCGTATTCATATACTGCCGAAATGACCATTCCTTGTGACGGGATACCCATCATCTTTCGCTCCGGCAAGTTAGTTATCGCAACTAACGTTTTTCCGATCAGGTCTGCCGCGTCGTAGTATTCCTTAATCCCTGACAAAATGATTCTGTCTTGACCTGAGCCGTCATCCAAGGTGAACTTTAATAATTTCTTGGATTTCGGCACTTCTTCACAATTCAAGACTTTTACTACCCTAAAATCTGATTTCGAGAATGTTTCAAAGTCAACCATATCTTCAAATAGAGGTTCAACTTTTACCTTGGAAAAGTCTAACTCCTCAAAATCGGTCGTAATTTGATCGTAAGCTTCGGCACTTTGTTCGCCGGAAGCTTGTTCTTCGACAATTTGACTTCCCAACGGCTTCATCGTCGGGAAGAGCAAAACGTCTCGTATCGACGGCTGATCTGTCAGGAGCATGACGACGCGGTCGATACCGATACCGAGTCCGCCCGTCGGAGGCATCCCGATCTCGAGCGCTTCGACAAAGTCGTAATCAGGCAAGTTCGCCTCTTCATCGCCCGCTTCGCGCCTTCTCATCTGATCTTCAAACCGTCGCGCCTGGTCGAAAGGATCGTTCAGCTCGGAATAAGCGTTTCCGTGTTCCCTTCCGTAGATAAAGATTTCAAAACGTTCCGTCAGGCGGCCTTGCGTACCTTGCTTTATTTTTGCCAAAGGCGACACTTCGATCGGATAGTCGATAATGAACGTCGGTTGGATAAGATGCTCTTCGGCAAACTCCTCGAAACATTCACTCAGCGCCTCGCCCCACGTCATCGTTGCGGGGACATCGTTGAGCCCGCGCTCGCGGGCAGCAGCACGCGCTTCTTCGTCTGTTGCGATCAAATCGAAATCTATACCGGCAAACTCACGGACGGCTTCAACCATCGTCATCCTTCGCCACGGCGGCGCCAAAGAGATCGGCGTCCCTTGGTACTCGATCTCATACGTCCCGTTAATGTCCATACAGGCACCGGAAACAAGCGCTTCCGACAGCTCCATCATGGAATGGTAATCGCCGTACGCCTCGTAGAGTTCGAGCATTGTGAACTCGGGATTGTGGCGGTTGCTCATCCCCTCGTTTCTGAAGTTGCGTCCGATCTCATAGACACGCTCCAAGCCTCCGACGATGAGGCGTTTCAGAAAGAGTTCCGGGGCGATGCGCAAGTATAAATCGAGATCGAGCGCATTGTGGTGCGTCACGAAGGGACGCGCCGTCGCGCCTCCGGGAATCGTGTTGAGAAGAGGTGTCTCCACTTCAAGGTACTGCCTGCGCTCGAGTTCTTCACGCATGAAACTGATGATTCGACTTCGCTTGATGAACGTCTCGCGAACTTCGGGATTCACGATCAAATCGAGATAACGCTTCCTGTAACGTGTATCGGTATCGCGCAACCCATGGAACTTCTCAGGCAGTGGGCGTAACGATTTGGCGAGCAGTTTCCACTCCACGTTGCGGATCGATACTTCCCCCATTTTCGTACGGAAAACCTCGCCCGTCACTTCGACAAGATCGCCAATGTCGAGGTTCTGCCAAGCAGCATACGACTCATCGCCGAGATTGTTCAGCCTGCTGAAAATCTGGATCGTGCCCGATCTGTCGAGCAAATCGGCAAAAGAGACTTTTCCCATGCCGCGTCGGGCGAGAAGGCGTCCGGCGACCGACACCGTCTCGTTTTCCAAACGCTCGAAATCGGCAACAATATCGGCGGCATGATGTGTCTGCCGCGCCGTCGTTATTTGGTAAGGGTCTTGACCGTTTTCTTTCAATACACGCAGTTTCTCGATCCGAAAGCCCATCTGTTCCGGGACAGATTCTATTCGTTCAACCGGGTGTTCCTGCTCTGTCATTTAACTCATCCCTTTGGTCTTGATATTCTCAAAATCGTATAGCTATAAATGCCGGAAGGCGTTGTCACCTCTACGGTATCGCCCTTGCGTTTGCCGAGAATCGCCTGCCCGACAGGCGATTCGCTGGAGAGTTTGCCGATGAATATATCTTCCTCTTTTGCCGATACGATCATGTATTCGATTTCTTCGCCCGTATTGTCATGGCGTAAGAGAACATTGCCACCGAGCGTCACGCGCGTGCGGCTGATGTCTTTTTCATCGATCACTTTCGCATTCTTGAGAATCCGCTCGATCTCCATAATGCGGAGATCGTTGTCAGCATAAGCTTGTTTCGCGTCATCGAATTCGGAGTTTTCCGTCACATCACCGTGTGAACGCGCCTCCTTCAATCTCTCGGCAATCTGCGCCGCGACACGTGTCTTACGGTCTTCCAGCTCCTCTTGGTACTCGCGAATTTTGCCGTATGTCATTTCATAGACTACTTCTGCCATAATACCTGCTTCCTTTGATGTTAATTATTTAAAAACCTGATCTAATCAGTTTTCCATTTGGCTCTCTTTGCGGATGACGTCGTGTGCGCCGCCCTCCACGATACTCGTCGGAGAGACGACGACGAATCGCGACTTCTCACGAAACTCTTTAAGATCGATTGAACCGCAGGCGCACATCGTTGACCGAATCTTCGCAATTGTCACGTTGACATTGTCCACAAGTTTGCCGGCGTACGGTACGTAGGAATCGACACCTTCCTCAAAGTGCATGCGCCCTCCTGTCCCGCCGTCCTCATAGCGCTGCCAGTTGCGCGCTCTGTTCGATCCTTCTCCCCAATATTCTTTGACGTAGCTCCCTTGCAGCAACACGCGTCGCGTCGGACTCTCATCAAAGCGGGCAAAATAACGCCCGAGCATGAGAAAATCGGCCCCCATCGCGAGCGCCAACGCCATGTGATAATCGTAAACGACGCCGCCGTCGGAACAGATGGGGATATAAACGCCCGTCTCTTCAAACCAGCGATCTCTTGCCTCCGCCACCGCGATCACCGCCGACGCCTGACCGCGGCCGATGCCCTTCTGCTCTCGTGTGATGCAGATGGAGCCGCCGCCAATTCCCACTTTAATAAAAGACGCACCGGCTTCCGCGAGGTAACGGAAACCTTCCTCATCGACGACATTTCCGGCACCCAGCACCAAATCGTCGCCGTATTCCGATCGGATAAAATCAATCGTGTCTTTTTGCCATTCGGAAAAGCCGTCGGATGAATCGACGCAGAGGATGTCACATCCTGCTTCAATGAGCGCGGGAACTCTCTCGCGATAGTCGTGCGTATTGATGCCGGCGCCGACAAGCAGGCGTTTATGCTTATCGAGCATCTCGTAAGGGTTCTCTTTGTGCTGATCGTAATCTTTTCTGAAGACGAGCGACACGAGTCGACCCTCCTCGTCGAGGATCGGAAGCTGATTGAGTTTATGGTCCCAGATAATGTCGTTTGCCTCGCTGAGCGTGATCCCCTCGCGACCATACACGATGTCCTCGATCGGCGTCATAAAATCACGCACAAGCATCTCAGGATCGGCACGAGATACGCGATAGTCACGACTTGTAACAATGCCGAGCAGTTTTCCCGTCGAAGTTCCGTCGTCAGTGATGGGAACCGTCGAGTGACCTGTTCGCTCTTTCAGACGGATGATGTCCGCCAACTTATCATCAGGCTTCAGGTTGCTGTCGCTCGGGACAAAGCCGGCCTTGAATTTTTTTACTTTGCGAACCATCTCGCACTGTCTTTCGATCGGTTGCGAACCGTAGATAAAAGACAGCCCGCCCTGTCGAGCGAGCGCAATCGCCATGCGATCATCGGAAACGGCCTGCATAATCGCCGAAACGAGCGGGATATTAAGCAAAACAGGGCATTCCTCCTCCGCAGGACGATAACGCGTCAGCGGCGTCTTAAGACTGACGCGATCGGGAGTACATTCACGCGTCGTCAAATTCGGTACCAATAGAAATTCACTGAACGTTCTGGAAACGCCGGGAATCATATTGCCCATATCAAACCTCCTTTGAGCGCTTTCGCTCGATCGCCTTTTCTACGAAGGCAAGAAACAACGGATGCGGACGCGTCGGTCGCGATTTGAACTGAGGGTTGGAAATAATGCCGATGAAAAAGGGATGGTGCGGCCATTCGAACGCATAGACCCATCGGCCATCAGGAGACATGCCGGAAAAGCGCAATCCTGTCGCGGCGAGCGCCTCTGAATACGCGGGATTGAACTCGCGGCGATGGTGATGACGTTCTGAGACTTCGTCCGCTCCATAAATAGCATGAAGCATCGAACCCTCCTCAAGTACCATAGGATGCGCTCCTCTGCGCATTGGCCGCTCACTGATCGGTATCTGATCGAGATTCTTCTTCATTTCCGCCGTCAAGTTGGCGTAGTAGAAAATATCTTGACAATCTTCAAGCTCTGCTTCATCCGAATGCGCTTTAGCGAGCCCCGCTACATTGCGCGCGATGTCTACCATCGCCATCTGCATACCGAGTCCGACACCGAAGAAGGGAATCCCCTGTTCACGCGCACTCCGCGCGGCAGCGATCATGCCCTCCATGCCTCGCGCTCCGAAGCCGTTCGGAACGATCACCGCATCAACGTTTGCCAAACGACGATCGACTTCCTCATCAGATATATTCTCGAGCTCTTCACTCGCAATCCAATCAATCTCCGGCATGATGCCGAGGGCAATGCCGGCGTGGTCGAGCGATTCGATGATACTGTAGTACGCATCCTGAAGCTCCGTGTATTTTCCCACGAGCGCAACAGTCAATTCATCACGTTCAGCGCGCGTCTTCTCGACGAGCTGCTCCCAGTCCGCAAGATCGGGTTCGGGAGAATTGAGACAAAGGCGCTCACAGACGATGCGGGCAAGCCCTTCTTTTTCTAAAATCAGCGGGAGTTCATAAATCGATTCGCAGTCGATGTTTTGAATAACTGAATCGGTACGGACATTGCAGTATAACGCCAATTTTTCACGGATACTCTGGTCGAGCGGAAGCTCCGTTCGGCAGACGAGAATATCGGGTTGTACCCCGGACGAGAGCAACTTCTGTACGCTGTGCTGCGTTGGTTTCGTCTTCAATTCACCCGGTTTGTTTAAGTAAGGCAACAGCGTGACATGGATGAAAAGGCAATTCTCTCGCCCGACCTCGTAACTGACTTGGCGGATAGCCTCGATGAAGGGTTGCCCCTCCATGTCACCGATCGTGCCGCCAATCTCGGAGATAACGACGTCGACTTCCCCGCCCTCGGAAACCAAATAGATATGATCTTTGATTTCATTGATGATGTGCGGGACGACTTGTACCGTACCTCCCTCGTAACCGCCCGAGCGCTCGCGAGTGATGACGTTAAGGTAAACACGCCCCGATGTGATATCACTTTCACACGTCAAATTCACGTCAGTAAACCGCTCGTAGTGACCGATATCGAGATCGGTTTCCGCCCCGTCTTCCGTCACGAAAATTTCACCGTGTTGTGTAGGATTCATCAGTGCCGGATCGACGTTGATATACGGGTCGAACTTCTGGATACGGACGTTCAGACCTCTCGCAATAAGGAGCCGACCAAGTGCCGCCGCCGTGAGCCCTTTCCCTAATCCTGATACAACACCGCCTGTTACAAAGATATGCTTTGTCGCCATCTTTACGTTCCTTCTCATCTAAAATTCATCTTATTTGAGCTCTCATGCGCCATACCTGAAAGACACATTGCCAAAGCACCGAACAAAACAACCGCGACGACCGATTGATGATCAAACACTCGGTGTTACGAAACACCCTCTCGCCGCGATTCAAATGCAAATTACAAGAGGTCGGCGTTTGACCTTTACAAACTATACCATGATCATGGCTCTTTCACACGCCACATATTCAGCAAAATGGATTTATTCTACATGCTTGTTAATCCTCGATGCTTATCAGGCCATGGACATCGTAAAAAGGGGGTGATCTTGCGATCACCCCCTTATAAACGAATTCATTCGTCTATTCTCTATTCTCACTTAGCTGCTGTGGTCTTCTCCGATTTTCTTCTTCTGGACGACCATCGCGGCACCTAACGCGATGAGAACTCCACCGGCAAAGACGATCCAGCTCGTCGACTCACCCGTAGCGGGCAGTGCGGGAACTTCTTTATCTCCGCTCTCGACAACTTTAATCGTCTTGGTAACGGTGCCTTTCGTTGTTTCTATACTTAGCAAATATTCACCCTTGGCCAACGTGCTCAGGAACTTCTTCGTCAGCTTTATGATAATACTGCCCTTTTCAGCAGTATAGTCTTCGCCTTCTTTTAATTCCTTATCACCCAGCGTCACACGAACGAGATCCTCGAGTTCCGCATCTGACACCACACAAGTAATTCCTACAGATTTACCGATGTAATACCAGACTACATCTTTGTCTGCGACGATCTTATTGTCCTTGTTCTGCTCTTTCGGCACATCTAAGGTAGGCGCGACAGGCGCAAATTCGGGTGCCGGTTTAACGATGAGACGACCGTCTTTTTCAACTGTAAAGGCACCTTCTTTGCTAAGAGCCTTAATCTCATCGACGAAGATGTCGAGCATCAATCCGAGCAAGGTTACCTGCTCCTTGCCGCCGAACATATCATACCCGTCTCCGCCGCTGGCGAGGAAGTCGTTCGTCGCCAACGTGTACGTCTTCGCGGGATCGATCGGCTCACCGCCAACCTTGACCTCTCCGATCTTTGAGAATTTGCCTTCGGCGTCGGTGAGAATCGTGTATGTCATGCCTGCGACGTGCGGGAATCCGCCGGCAAGCTCAGGATAGCTCTTGGCACCGAATGCCAGTGCGTCGATGATATCCTGCCCCGATACTTTGATGACTGTCACGAGGTTACCGAAAGGTAAGACTGTCATCGCGTCACCCATCGTAATGTCTCCGGCTGGAATGCTGGCACGAATGCCGCCGCCATTTGTCAATACGACGTCAGCTTTCGACGCTTTGAGTAGTGAGTCGGCAATGAGGTTACCGAGGTTTGTCTCGCCTGCCCGGACGTTGGCGCGTTCTCCATCGAGATCCACGGCTGTCTTGCCGATGACTTTCTCGAGCACCACATCGTTGGCTTTATTGAACTCATCAATCTTCGCCTTAATGGCCTCATCTTCATCTACGTCGCGTACATCTTTGAATGTGAGGAGTTCAGCTTTCTTATTCAGCAGCTTGCCGTCTTCTGCAAACAACATTGTCACTTTGCCGATGTTCTCAAAGTACGATCCCGCCTGTGCGACTAGGACATCTGCACCATCCTTATCTTTAATGACCGTGCCTTCCGGCAGCGTCGTGTGGCTATGTCCGTCGATCACGAGATCGACATCTGTCAGCTTGGGAATCAGCAGATCTGTCCTGATGGCGGACTCTTTGTCGACACCGAGATGCACCAGCAGGATAACAGCATTGACACTCCCCTTAACATGATCGATCTCAGCTTGAGCGATCTTAGCAAACGCTTCAAGGTCACCTTCCGTCGGACCGCCCCCGAAGGACAGGCCGGCGGTATGCCGCGGATCGGCCTTAACTTTCGTCTCGGGAGTCGTCAAGCCTATAACAGCGACAGCAAGGCCGGGCCTATCAAAAATCTTGCTGTTAACCTTGAAGAAGTAATCGTTGGTAAAGTAATCGTCACCATCCGTGATGTTGGCTCCCATGATCGGGAATTTAGCTTCACCCTCAAGAGCCTTCAGCTGATCCTTTCCGTAGTTGAACTCGTGGTTGCCGCACGCCATTGCGTCTGTACGCACCATGTTCATCAACTCGATCATACTCTTGCCGTTCGACAGCGTCGCGAAGTTCGTGCCATGAATCGCATCGCCGGCATCAAGCGCCAGAACTATTTTGGAACCATTCTGTCTCGCATTGTTAAGAATCGTCTTGTAGCGCGCGTAACCGATCGAGCCCTTCTCGTTCTCGATTTCTTTGCCTTCCTTATCCGTACCCTTGGCCGGCGTTCCTTCCGCACGACCGTGGATATCATTCGTATGGAAAATGATCACTTGCTGTGTCACTTCGCTCGCCTCGGCCTCTCCTCCTTCGGAGATCGCCTCGGCCTCTCCTCCTTCGGAGGTCGCTACGGCCTCTCCTCCTTCGGAGCTTGCTTCGGCCACCACTTCTCCTTCAGAGCTTGCTTCGGCCACTTCTCCTTCAGAGCTCGCTTCGGCCACTTCTCCTTCAGAGCTCGCCACGGCCACTTCCGCTTCGGATTCAGGGTTGGCAAACGCGAACGCCGTGGGGAACATCATGACCAGCAGAGCAACAATAACGACCGTAATCGTCAATTTCTGAAATCTCTTCATATGTTGTCCTCCTTAATATCAGAAAACTAATAGATTCAATGACACTATCATATCAGAAATAGTCGGCATTATACGAAATTATCAAGCCAAATCAAGTAAAAGTTTCGTTTAATTTAACTTAACGAATCCGGAATAAGTTGCTTCTTTTTACCAATTCTTAACAAATACATTGCACAATTCTTCTTTTTTGTCACGAGGCATCAAATAAGATCATTTCATGAAAACGAAAACGATCGCCGTAACGACGCTTCTTCCAGCCGAGAAGAGTAAGGTGTTTCGCAGATTACAAAAACTGGAAACACTGCAACACGTAGCGGCTCCATATGCAAAATTTATCTCTCTTGACAGCAACCAAGATATAGAATGGAAAGAAGGCTCAACCTTTCATTTCCATTTTTATCTGTTTGGCATCATTCCTTTCGGCGTCCACACAATCCATGTCCTTTATTCCGGTGAAGAAACCGGCATCGGTACCGAGGAACACAATAAACACGTCCCTATCTGGAATCATCGAATTTATCTTGAATCGATCGATCAGGAAACAACACGATATACGGACGAGGTGGAAATCAGCGCGGGATGGAAAACGCCGTTAGTCGCCCTTTGGGCAAAGGCGTTTTATTCTCACCGACAGCGAAAATGGCAAAAGCTATTGTCGGAAACAAAGAGTTGATTGACGCAACTTAAATTTGTTTTGACTTGCCGTTCGGCAAGACCTCACATACCTCTTGAACGAGATACATATTCCCGAACCGCCTTGATCGCAATCCAGCCAGAACGTATACACAAGCAGCAGTCCGCCTGAAAAAGCCCATTGCTGCTTAAATACCAAACCGACCGACAAAATCAGACCGGTCAGAAGTAATGAATCTGCGACGGCCGCAACGATTGTCGAGAGTGATTCAGAGAAAATATATCGCATCCTAGCAGACGACCATCGTAAAAGGAGTTTGCCCAACAATAGTTCTGATAAATATGAAAGCTATCAAGTTTTAAATAATAAAAACCGCTTAAAAACCGAGGTCATTGAAATTTTACAAACATCTCTGGACATAGATCTTGTCTATACGATATATTGATTTTAACGAGTTGACACTTAAGTGCTGTACCTAGTAAGAAAGGCCCTGATTTGGATGAAACGGGCGGCTTACAATCCGTTAACAGATAAGCAGACAGGACAGTTCTGTCCATTTTCAGAGCCTGGAAGAAACTCTAAAACTGAACTAAACAGCATAGCAAAATCTGCGAGACTCCCGGTCGCGCAGATTTTTTATGTCACTCGGGGTTGACTTAGGCGCGACCCCTAACGGTTCTTCCTGTGGAGAACCGGCGCCAAGCCAAATAGAAGGAGATCTGAAAAATGAAGAGAAAAAATCAAAGAGCAGTCATATACATTGTATTCGTACTGTTGGTGTCGCTTGTCGTACAGTTTTACCAGCCTGTGCCTGTCATGGCTGAAACAATATACATAGAAAATATTTTCAGTGTAGATATCAAAGGCGTGACGCCACCTGTGGCAGGTAAGCTGCCAGTCATTGATGAGAACATTAAGACAAAATCCGAAGGAATAAAAATTCAAACTAGCGAAATAACTTGGTTGGAAATAATTGATCCATCGACAAAAAAAGAGATGGATCCGGCAACTGATGTTTTTGAGGCGGGAAAAGAGTATTGGATTGAGATTAAAATATTTAAATCGCCCGGCTACGACTTTTCAGAATCAATCTCAGCTTTAGTGAACGGCAGGGATGCAACAGTTTTTGCAGTAGAAGGAGAAAAAGATTTCAGAATCGTCCGCTTGAAATTTGCTCCGCTTCCGAAAGAGGGAGAGCAAGTAAAGATAATCAAGAAAGTGGATATTTATGGGGTAACACCGCCTGATAAAAACAGAAGCCCATCCTTTGAATATATAAGTACAGCCACACCGGGCGTATACATTTTTTTCTATGATTCAAAATGGTGGAAGGATTTAGACTCAACCCCTGCGGTGATGGATCCTGACACTGATTCTTTTCAGGTAGGAAAAGAGTATATGATTGATCTGGTTATTAGTCCTGAGTCAGGCTATGCCTTCGCTGACGGATTCAAAGTATCCGTCACCGGTAAGCCGGCAACGGAGATTGAAAAAGTAGAAGGAGAAAATGCCTGGAGGGTCAGGCTGAAATTCCCTCCACTTCCTGCAACAGAAGATCCGACAAAGGAAATCAACACAGTGCACATTGTCGGGGTCATTCCACCTCAGGTTGGCAAATCGCCGATCACATCAGGTATTTCAGCATATAGCAATGAACCGGACGGAGTGAGTATTGATATATCGTATTGGTATACGAAAAAAGATGGAAAGTACCACCGTGCTCTGACATCGGATGAGTTTTTTGAAGAAGGAACGGACTACTATTTTGCAGTAAATATTTTCACTGAGCCAGGATACAAGTTTGGATGGCCTATCAAGGCCACAATAAACGGCTGGGAGATAACAGACCCTCCTCCAGAAGTATTTAGAATAACCTATGGAGATCCAGGCAGAGCCTTCGAGCGTTATTTTCCTCCGCTTTCAGATGCCGAAATCAAAATGACTGAAGAGCCTCAGCCAATAGTAGACGGATCGTATGAGTCTGCGAGCTTTACCTCCGCAGCGGACATTGAAGATTTTTTATATGTTCTGCTTAATGAGGAAGAAGTCTATCCGGGGCCATACAGTTTCACAAAAAGTGGTGACACCAACTCTACGACTGTTACCCTTGGACCTGAATACGTTAAAACTTTGGATCCAGGAACTCATGTGGTGAAAATCGTCTCGAAAACCGGTATTGCCACCGGCAACCTTGTAATCACAGAAAAGAGGGCTGAGCAGTCCTCAGAAACGCCCAAGGATCCTCCGAAGGTCGACGAAACACCCCAAGAGCCACCAAAGGTCGACGAAACGCCCAAAGACCCACCAAAGGTTGACGAAACGCCCCAAGAGCCACCAAAGGTCGACGAAACGCCCAAAGACCCGCCAAAGGTTGACGAAGCACCCCAAGAGCCACCAAAGGTTGACGAAACACCCAAAGACCCGCCAAAGGTTGACGAAGAGGCCAAGCCGGCAGCGGACGCTGAGCAAACGGCCAAGCCTGCTCCTCGACTACCTGCGACGGGGGAAAGCCTTGGAACCGCTCTGTGGATTGCTTTGCCGCTCTTGGCGGCGGGAGCCCTGTTGCTCATCTATCGTAAGAAGATTACGTCAAATTAAGGATAATTTAGAAACGAGTCGTTTCACAAGCTAATCTAAACATACAAAAGAGGCTGTCTTAAACTCCTAAGTCATAGAGAGAATGAGACAGCCTCTCTTTTTTCAAAATCATTTGTGGTCAATATTTTAACTTTAGGTAACGATTTCTTACCGAGGGCGCGATTTTTATGCAGGTTCATGCTTTTATAAGCTGTTTTCGGCCTGTTTATTGATCTTTAGCGTCGCTTTTTTGCCAAAAGTCCAATTTTTGACCAACTTAGCATGCTATCTAAATCGTTCTCCACTGCAGGGAGTCAAACGTAAGCTTAAATAGAAATCGGCATCTGAATCTCCTTTTGAGACTAGACTCGGATCAATCACAGATGTCCTAGGAAATACGGCATCTGTTTTCTCCACCAAGGCCAGTCATGGTTGACGTCATAGCCCCAGAAATCGATCCAGGCCGGTACGTTTTTCTCGTGGAGGACTTCGCCTAAGAGTTTCGTGTCCCTGATGGAATCTTCTTCCCAAGCGCCCTGCCCCGTACAAACGATGATCTTTCCCTGTCTGAACAGATCGAGGTAGTAAGGATCGTCCAGTCCCCTTAAATAGTGAACGGGACTGTTGAGGTAGACATCGATGCCGGAGATGTCGTCGCCGACGAAAAATCTCGCGTCGTAAATGCCGCTCAAGGCGATGACCGTATCGAAGACGTCGGGATGCCTGAAATAGAAATTCGCGCTGTGGTATCCGCCCATGCTGCAACCGGTTGTGACCATCGATCCCGTCCAGCCTGAATGAGATTTTACGAAAGGAATAAACTCATCGATGATGTACCGATCGAAGGCGTTGTGCATTCTGGCGCGATCGCCCGGCCATTTGTCTTTCGACAACCAGCTTTCGTTGTCGACGCTATCAACCGTGTAGAAAATATACTTCCCGTCATGTATGAAATCTTTGACGGCATCGATCATCTTAAAATCTTCGTATTCATAAAACTTTCCGCCCGACGAGGGAAAGACGATGACCGGCTTGCCTCCATGCCCGTAGACCTTAAAGGGCATGACCCTGTCTAAATGTGAGCTGTAAAACTCGTGGTATTCAATTTTCATCTATTTCTCCAAATGATTACTTATTTTGCTCTGGCAGTGATATAATGCGCGGCTTCCATCAATTCATCGAAGTCACGTGACCTGATGACATAGGAGTAGTTGCCCATAACAGCCGAAAAGATGTCAGGCATCGGCCCGTGCTTGGCGACCATGTATCCGTACTTATTCAACGATTCATCGAGCGAATGTTTTAATTCGTTTTCAAGACCGAACTTTACGCCGACGAAAGCACAGTGATATTTGATCTCCGGCATCTCGGACGGCTCTTCACCCAAGATCATTTTGGAATACATATCGAAAACGCTTATGTCGCTCGCGAAGTTAAACATATCGAGAGACCATCCGCCGGGCGGCCGGATGTTCACTTCCAAGGCGATCAATTCATTTTCTTTCGTCTTAAAAAACTCCAAGTGGAAGAATCTGTTCCTGATGTCAAATTCCTTGACGGCTCGAAGTCCGACTTTCTTAAGGTCTTCGGGAATCTCAACCTGATTGTGGTAGATATTATCGAGTGTATCTCTGATGGTTTCCATTACGCCGCCGTACACGAAGGAATTCAGAAATAAGACGTTACCCTCTTTATCGACCAAGCCGTCAAACGTATGGATATCCCCGACAATAAATTCTTCCATGATGTATTCAATCGGCTGTTTGTACGAGAAAAATTCCTCCAATTCCTCGTCATTATCAATTCGATGCGTATCGGCCGCGCCGACACCTATGTCGGGTTTTATGCATATGGGGTATCCGACTTCTTCAACAAACCTTTTAACGGAATTAATATCTTTGACAAGTTCACCCCTTGCGACAGGAATGTTCGCTCTTTCAAAGACTTTTTTCATTTCCGACTTCTTCTTGATCTGTGGTAAATCTTCAACTCTCAAACCGTCGACATTAAAATCCGACCTTAAATGCGCTTCCTTTTCAAGCCAATACTCGTTCATCGATTCAATGTAGTCGATTTTCCCGTACTTGAAAGTAAAGTAACCGCACGCTTTCAGAAGTTGGTCGTACTCCTCCATGTCGTCAACTCGAAAATACTCCGTCAAAGAATCTCTCAATTCAGGATCCAAGTCATCGTAGCCTTCCGATGCTATACCCAAGACATTGACACCTTGGTTTCTCAACGACGTCACGAAGTATTTAAAATTTTCCGGGAAATGTGGTGAAATAAAAACATAATTCATGGCACGTCTCCTCACTAAAAATTCTTTTACTTATTCTATGATTGTTATAGGAACTTTTCCTTAAGCAATTTCACCCTTTGGAAATGCCTATACACAGTCATAATCTATAAAAGTAACAACCTTTTTAAAGAAGTTACTATAATAGCACACCACCCCCGCATTCAAAGCGCAAACCGGAACTCTCGCCAAAGTCGTTTGCGACATGATGACCAAAGCCGAAGCGACAAACAAGCACAACATGGTAAACTGCTTGTCCTCCCTCATCGTTGGATATAATAGAGATAGTTAAACGATTAGCGCAGAACAATATTTGACCGATGAGAGACAACGATACATATAGAGGAAATGACCAACAATGCAAAACGGTGTTCTATTACAGGCCTTTTACTGGGATTATCCCGCTGATGGCCGCTTATATCGACGCTTACAAGAAGAAGCCGCATCGCTGGCGGAAATCGGTATCAGCGCGGTATGGATGCCGCCTGCAGGGAAAGGCACCTCCCCGGAAGATGTGGGTTACGGCAACTACGATTATTGGGATCTTGGCGAATTCGACGCCAAAGGCAGCGTTCACACGAAATACGGAACGCGCGCAGAACTGGAAGAAGCCATTACGGCGCTTCATGAAGCCGGCATTTCCGTATACGCGGACATGATCTTTAACCATAAAGTCGGTGCCGATGAGTCCGAAGTGTTTCAGGCTGTCATGGTCGACCAAAACGACCGCCATAAGGATATCAGCGCTCCCCATGATATTGAAGGTTGGACCAAGTTTACCTTCCCAGAACGTGCCGGAAAATATTCCGACTTCGTTTGGCGCTACTACCACTTTTCCGGTGTCGACTACGACAAACTCACCGGCACCAATGCGATTTACCGCGTTGTCGGCGATGGTAAATACTGGGCGGAAGACACGGATAAAGAAAAGGGCAACTACGACTATCTCTTGGGAGCCGATATTGATCATAACCATCCGGAAGTCATTGAAGAATTAAAAAGAGTCTCCCAATTCATGATCGAAGAGATGAAATACGACGGTTTCCGTTTTGACGCGCTAAAGCACATCTCTCAATCTTTCATCGATGAGCTGACCGACTTCATTATTGAAAAGCGACCGGATTTTTATTTTGTGGGTGAATACTGGCACGATTCGAAGCCCCTCATGGAGCACTACCTGGACAAAACCAGTTATACGGTTGATCTCTTCGATGTGCCTCTCCACTTCAACCTTTACGAAGCATCGAAACAGGAGGACTTTGACTTACGCAACATCTTTCAAGACACACTGGTCCAAGCCAACCCCATGAAAGCCGTCACCTTTGTCGACAACCACGATTCTCAAACGGGGCAATCCCTTTCCAGTTGGATTGAACCTTGGTTCCGTGAAATTGCCTACGCCATCATCCTCTTCCGTAAAGACGGCTATCCCTGCCTCTTCTTAGGCGACCTCATCGGAATCCCTGAGGCCGAGTATGACGGCATGGCCGATACGCTCGTTAATATGTGTAAAATTCGCGGTCAAAACGCTTACGGCGAGCAGGAAAACTACTTTGTCGCTCCCACTAAGATCGGCTGGGTACGTCGCGGCGATGATGAGCATACACCTCTTGCCGTCCTCATTTCCAGCGCGGATGACGATGAAGAGCGCATGTTCGTGGGCGAGGCGGAGGCCGGCCAAACTTACGTGGATCGCAGCGGCAAGAATGAGCCGATTACGATTGACGAGACAGGATACGGTATTTTCACCGTGGCGCCTCGGTCGGTGACGTACTGGACAAGGGAGAAGGCTGGTTCGTGACGAGGAGGCGTTCTTGGCCATAATGGGCAAGCAAGGACCAGGCTTGGAGTGGTTGATACATATACGTCACATAAAAGTACTCTTCAATATCGTTTTTAATAATGCTTAATCATGCATTATTTTCATCCGCATTGTGTATGCTTTCTTCTTTCTTATTGCTGTTAAAAATTCTTTTCATAGTTGCTGACAAAAACTCAAATGCCCAAGTTAACTCTTCAGTAAACTTTTCCGGCTTCATTTCTGATTTAAGTACATCTTCGTCAGTAAGCGTTCCTGTCATACCTTTATAAATATATTCATGCATTTTACAATATCTTTTGTGTTCCGCACCTGAAATTTCTACCCCTTCAATAATTGGAATAACAAGATCATCAGTTATGGTGCTTAATGGCATTATTATGCCTTTATCCAAATAATCACCTGAAATTATTGCATAATTCCATAAATCAGGTGGCAGATTAAGGGCATAATTCAAATGAGATTGTAATAACAAATAGAAAAGATATAAATTCTGTTCAAGTGTGTTTTCTTTTATTTGAAGTGTAGTCTTCTCAGAAGGTAATGTATGCAGAATCCCTAAGTCATTTCGTTGAACATTTACAATATTTCCTTTATCCAAAACACATATACAGCCAATTCTGTGACCAATCGGGATATCACTATTTAATTCAACTAATTTATTAGTTAAGCTATTAAGACTGGTATTCGAAGTATATGCAAAAACTAAACCCATTATTGAATTATTGCCTGTTATTGGCAGGAAACTCTTTATCGTATTCTTTTCTAACTCCATTACAGATTGAAAGTTTTTTACCGCTTTTTCAAGTTCACCACTAGTCAAAGTTGACTTTACCTCAATAGTTGCATAAACACTCTCTATTGGTAATACCAAATCTTTCTGTTTTCTTAAAAAAGCCGGAGAAGAAAATGCATCATATAAGATAAAGTCCTGTTGTTTACTTTGAATACCTCTAGCATCAACAAGTATTCCGGAACCAAATTCATATTTAATAGGAATAATTTCACGCAAAGCTTCTTTTAATGAATCTTCTCTCATGACTCCTTTTAAGGGCTTATGTTCCACACCGCTGGTTTGAATATCAAATTCAGCTTTTAACCTCTTTGCAATAACTTCTATATTATTAATAAAAACTGACATATTACTCTCCGTTTAACATTTTTAAGCGTTGATTTAATAGATAAGTTCCTGATAAATATGGTTCGTTTTTGAGTTCCTGTATATCTATAAGCCAATCGTGGAAAATATTGTAAGCTTTTATAATAACTGTCTCGTCAAGATTTACATCCATTTTCTTTAGCCAATATAATCTTATTGAATAAACAAGAATCTCAAAATAAACCCGTATATCTTTACCTTCAGTTAATCTTTTCTTCCTTTCATTTAGTGACAACATATGACTGTAGAAGTGTCTCGTGTGTATTATTGCATCCAAGAACTCTTTTTTATCTTTACCTAGAACTTTTAGGATTCTGCACCTATTCTCATAAGGAAAAAATGTCTCTGAAGCAAAGAAATATATTTTATGAAACAGATCACCGATATCTTGATGCTCCATTTCAGGCCATTCTTTGATAATATTACTCTTAACTTCTTCCTTGTTAAAACCTTGCTCTTTATTAATCATGCCATCAATTGCTTGAAGTAAAAGCGTTAACCTATGGTCAGTTAAAACATTCTTATATCCTTGCGAGACGAGTGCTTGCAACGAATAAAAAGAAATGATTGATACTTTTTCAGGAAGAGTTATTGACTTAAAGGATGATAGCAGACTCCCTGTAATATTTTGTGAATTCGGAACACATAAACGAAAATGAACATTATGATAATACTTGTCCGTAAAATACTTAACTGATAACTTGTCTAAATAGTATTCTTTATTGTTAAGTATTTTCAATATTATTACAGGACATGAGCCCATCATTAAGAAAAACAACAAATGCAACCTAGTAAACTCTTCTTCTAAGTCTAATAAATTATTTTTCTCGGAACTTAATTCAACTATCAACTGACATTGTGCCTTATCATATTGAAAGCTTGCGTGAACATTTTCATATTCAACAGAAAACTTTGGCTCTTCACTAAATTTAAAAAAGGTGTGATATAGTACAACCTTAAAATGGTTCATGAACCCTCCCATTATTTATTGTTTCCCATTTACTGATTATTATCGGTATTATCTCTTGCAGCCTTTTGGGACTTCTTATCTATTTCTTTTATAGTTTTAAGGTAGGCTTCTTCTACCGGTGCCAATGTCTTAACTTGGTATTTTCTGTATTCTGCCTTGGCCTTGTCCAGTGCTTGTTGTCGACTGATTTTACCTGCTCCTTCAAGCAAGGATCTGCCACCGGAACTTAAGATACGATCGAGTTGTGCTACATAATCCTTCATATACATAGGCTTCTTCTCCATAGCATTGATTTCTGCCAAGTCGAAATATCCTGAAACGAGGTTATTTAGAATCTTCAGTTCGTTCTCACTCAAATAATTCTTGGCAATGCCAATATCTTTTAGAGCCGGCAGTTCACCTTGGAAGGTAGTTAACCCCATGAAAGGCTTATCACTATCTGCTCGCTCAAAGATCACTTCTGCCGCCGTGCGACCATGAGCAGCATAGTGGAGTTTATTTTGCACAATGGCAAAGAAACGAATTGACTCTTCGCTTTTAGGATCATAATCGACACTGGTAGCATAAAGGTCAAGGACTTGTCGATACAGGACTTTCTCTGATGACCGAATGTCACGAATCCGATCAAGCAGCTCTTTCCAGTAGTTGCCTCCGGCATTGCCTTTGAGTCGTTCGTCATCCAGCATAAAGCCTTTAATCAAGTATTCTTTTAATCTTGCAGTAGCCCACTGACGAAATTGTGTGCCTCTGTGTGACTTTACTCTGTATCCTACAGAAATGATGACATCAAGGTTATAGTAATCTACCTGATAAGTTTTCCCATCAGTAGCAGTTGTTGCATAATTCGCAACAACTGAATCCCTTATAAGTTCACCTTCACTGAAAATATTCTTAATGTGCCTAGAAATTGTTGATTTATCTCTTTGGAACAACACAGCCATTTGATCCAATGATAACCATACGGTTTCATTTTCGAGACGCACATCAATTTTAGCTAGGCCATTTTCCGTCTGATAAATAATGATTTCACTGTTATGGTTCTTGTTTTCAGGACTATTCATCGCTTGTTGTTCCTTTTGCTATATTACTGATTTCATTACCAGGGTCTGGCTCAGCGACCTTAAGGTATTGCTGACTGTCATCGATACTATATTTTTCATCAATATATAAATCAGTTTGAGATTTAAGATAGGACAAGGCAGTGCTTTCATCCTCTTCTATGGCAATTTCTACAGCTCTTTTTGCAGCAGTAAGTAAATGCAGCGATTGGTGACGCAGCCGAAATGCTTCCTGAACTTTCTTGCTAATACGTTCTTGTTTTGCGAACGGTAATAGAGGAATGACCACATTCTCAATTTCAGAGGGTTTCCAATGCTGAATAACAGATCCTCCAGCATCTTGCTCAGCTTGTAATTTGACAACTGGAGAATTGAGCACTAAGGTCAAATAATCTAGATTGACATTGTAATCATTCAGATGCAAATGTAAAATTGCTCCGGAAGTAATGACATTCTCGTCCTTTTCAGCTTTGTAGGCAATTCCTACGGTACCATCTTTAGTTAGGAGAATGGTATCAGCTTTTACTCGTGGAGCATCTTTAAAAGCAATAGGATCCAGATGTATTTCTGTTTCTTCACAGCCATGAATAGTTAAATCTTGCACTCTTAAAAATGGAATACCTTCATCTTGATACGCGCCACTGCCTGGTTCAATAGATTTTTCAATCGTTACGATACTCCCCAATTTTGTATTTGGTACATTTTGGGCAAGGGATAATATCTCATCATATTTCGGTTGATAATACTCTGCATCCCATCGCCCTGCTTGCTCAACCTCCTTAGCAGAACGAACAGAAATCTTTTCTTCGGATGGATGCCAGTTGTCAAGACCTAGGTCATGGGAGAGGAAATTTTGTGCATCAGTAAACACTTCTTTACTATGCGTTAAATAATTGTTAGCAAGAATAACAGTATTCTCTACAGACTCTAAAAGTTCATTTGAAGCCACAGGCACTAAGATATGTTGCATTTCTATGAGTTTGATTTCAGGTCGCGTTGCCTTAATTCCTCTACGTCTCAATTGGGCATATCCATATTTAGAATTCATAAATGTCGATACCCAATAGGGATTAAATTCTTTTTTTAATCTGACCTTTGCTACATGAGCAATCGTATTTGAAGTTGGCAATGATGGTGGAATTACCGCACTTTTACCAAAATAAATTCCAGTTTTTGTAATTACTATATCCCCAGGTTTTAACTCGCTTCGCAATAGAGTTTGATGTTTGTCCTTAGAAATGGTTTTTAAACAAGAAGTGTCGATGTACCCCTCTTTCACAGACTCAGATAAAAGATAAGGTATACCTTCCTCCACATATTCAGCAGTGCCATGATCTCCATCCGTGATAATAGCTGATATGTCGCATAAATAATTAAGTTTAGATATTTTCCTTAACTGATTAACAGGTGACACATATCTTTTTGAATAATATTCAGCTCCAAGTGTAAATTCATTTTCTAGTTCCGAACTATTAATTTCGCTGCACTCTAGCCCGCTCATCAACGCCTTGTATTTTTCAGCGTCAAGGGGCGGGCTGCTCAAAAAAAACTCAGTTTCTCCTTTTTGGCAAATTCAATGAAGGCTTCTGCTATACCATCCCCATTCATATCCTCATGATTGAAAAGATCGTGTTTAACAACTAGGTGCCCATGGCTATCGAGTCTAGGGCTTCCGTCCTCATTGGTTAGGTAGATCTTATCACCTGAGTTGTCCTTAGACGGCTCCTGCATGGTCGCAAAGAAAATGGGATAGTCATCTTTTCTCGGACATAAATCCTCATCCCACTTTTGTACGAAAAGAACACTCGTCTTAGTTCCTGTATGGGGCTTAAAGACGTTGCCGTGTAAGCCTACAACAGCAAGAATACGGCACTGTTCAGCTATAAAATCTCGAATGTACTTATCACTGGAATTATTAAATCTGCCTTGAGGCAAAACAATCGCCATGCGCCCACCAGGCTTTAAGAAATTCAGATTGCGTTCGATAAAAAGAATGTCACGCCCCACCTGTGACCTGTATTTGCCTTGAGCATTTTTGCCAAGCTCGTACTTAGAGATAATTCTCGTCTCTTTGATATTGCCGGCAAAAGGAGGATTAGCCATAAGGATATCAAAGTCAAAAGCAAAATCGCTGTTACGCTGTGTGCGCAACCGACGCAGTTTTTTCCATCCTTCGTTATAAACATCAATCCAATCTTCCTCAGAAGTTACTTTGTCCCACATTTCATAATCGAGGGTGTTCAAGTGTAAAACATTCGTCTGTCCATCACCAGCAATAAGGTTTAGAGTTCTCGCTACACGGACAGTCTTTTCATCAAAATCGATAGCGAAAACATGGTCATTAACATAATCAGTACAATCAGGAGGTTTTTGTTCGCTCGTAAAGAGGTGACTTTGCGTCAGACCTTTTTCTTCCATAATCTGCTGCCATACGTAAAACATAGTGTGAACTGGGAATCCACAACTACCACAGGCGGTGTCAATCATGTTTTCGTTTTTCTGTGGATTTAGCATACGTACGCACATGTCAATCACATAGCGTGGTGTGAAATACTGTCCTTTTTCTCCTTTAGAAGATTTACTAATAAGGTATTCAAAGGCATCATCTACGACATCCAAATTGGAATTAAAAAGCTTTACATCCTGTAAACTAGAAACGCAGACCGAGAGATGTGAAGGAGTTAGTAGAATTCGAGCGTCATCAGGGAAGACACCCTCCCATTTTTGCTTTGCTTTATCAAAAAGTGTTTGTATTTTTTCTTTTAGCTCAGTATCCGTATCACCATAATTACGAAAGACAAGGTGCCTTGATTCATTTCGACCGCTTTCCAGCTCATCATAAAGCTTAGTGAAAATAAGTTTAAATACTTCTTCGAACACATCCACTCCGGCATTAGCCAGAACTTCGTCCTCCATCTCGACAATCAGATCACGCAGACTCTTTTTCTCTGTAAGAAGTTTATCTTTAGCAATCAAATCTTGAATCGTCCAGCGTTCAGAAAGAATGTCTGAAAGTTTCTCGTGATAGGTAGGGATGTTGGGAATATCTTCAAAGTAATTAGGATCTTTACGATAGTAAAAAGAAATCTTCTCGCCGTTAGTCCAGACGCCAATTGGTGCTCCGGTTGCATTACAATAGCTTCTCAGTTGTTCTTTCCCGTCCTTAAGCTTAGGCTTCTTAAGCTCCACAATAATATACGGGGCAGTAGTATCGTTTTTATCAAATACTACAATGTCAGCTCTCTTTTTTTCTCTGCCAAATGATACCGGATACTCACACTGAATACGATCGAGTGGATACTTGTACTGTTGGGACAGCTTATAGATGAAAAGCTGACGAACCAGCTCTTCCGGTGTCAATTTAATGTCTTTATTCCGAACCTGACAAGTTATATAATCTGCAATCTTGCCGCGCACTTTCTTTTGAAAAACAAGCCTGCCAACTGATTCTACGGTAAGCTGATCAAATTGATCTAATTTGTAATCCGAGTCTATGATTATTTGTTCAATTCTGTTATTTTCCATCGTCTGTTCCTCTATTTAAATAACATCTTTCCCAATACCTCTAGAAAGCTCATCTCACATCTCATCATCGCGCTCTAAGTACAAGAGCTCACTTATTTCACAATCAAACAAGGAGCAAAGTTTCAGAATCGTATCGTAATCAATCCGCTTTGATTTCTCATTGTAGAGATTCGATACAGTGCTCCTAGATAGCCCCGTTTTTTCGTGTACGTCTTGAATCTGGAATTTTTCACGCCCCATGAGCGTAGATAGTGCACAACGGACTCGCATACTCAGTCCCCTTTTGTTTCTTTTTATTATATCTGAAGCAATAATTGAACTCAATAGTATTTATTATGAATGACATCCAATGCATTCTAAACTCCATTTTTATTGTTTTTATTTTGCTCCTGCTCCATCATACTTTACCGTTTCAAAGACGGCAGCGAAATCTCGTTCCCTATTCCGGACGGGGAAATAGGTTTTATTCATCCTACCTTTAAGCTGCTATATGAGTAGGAGGTAATTATTATGAATGTTAATACTGATATGCTTGTGTCTATGACTGAAGCAAATCACTTGACTGTTTCGCGCAATATTGCTTGACCAATATGTGCAATTTTGCTTGACTCATTCGCGGATATCGTTACCCATCCAGGACAAAAAATAGGCTGTATTCATCCTACCCTTAAGCTTACAATACGGGCAGGAGGTAATTATTATGAACATTAATACTGATACGCTTGTATCAATGACTGAAGCAAATCAAAACTTCTCCAAAGTGGCAAGACTCGTAGATGAGAAGGGTGTGGCTGTCATCATGAAAAATAATACCCCTCGCTATGTTGTCATAGAGTTCAAGCAGCTTGAAGAAGAGCAACGCGCTTCGGATGAGGATGTTTTAACCTTATCAAAACGCTACATGGATAAGAATCGCAAAGCCTATCTGGAACTTGCAAAATGATTGGGGTTGAACAAAGATCAGGTTGTGATGCTTCTGATCTCTTTCAATGGCTTCATGAACACCAAAAATAGACTCCCACAACAAAAGAACGCAGCTATCAATACGGGAAATTGTATCAATAACTGCGTTCTAGGTTTGTATGCTTCACGCAGACATCCGAGGGAGTATTGAGGAATATAATGATCATGAAAATATATCCGGAAGCGACGAAAAATGACCGGCAGCAGACTGGGGGAAATTAGGCGTACGTTCCCGTCTGTCGGACAAATCTAATCATAGTTTTCGTGGAGGATGGAACAAATGAAACGATCGTACTTAGCTCTTATCATTGCATTAGTCCTGTTGCTGACAGCTTGTGGCGGTCAACCAGAGAAGGCACCCGCAAAAAGCTCATCGCCGTCAGTCATTGACGCGTCAAAGCCGTCCGTGATCGATCCGGCTCCTTTTTTCGATGGCACAGTGAAGGCTGAACATATTGACGAGGCGGCAAAGCGACTGACAGATAATCCGAGAGAGTTCGGCGCTTTTTTTGCGGAGTACAAAGAGAAAAACAAGGAGCATATCGCGGATTTTGCAAATCCCGGCATTATGCGTAACGGTTATATTCTCCCAATAGGCAAGTATGACTTGAATACGAGCCCTGCCGATGGCAACCGCGCGCTTATATTTTACAAACAGTACTCAAACGACGATGCTTCACTGGAAGGAAAGGAAGGAATATTCCTTGACTGTATGGCGCAGTTGCCGGAAGAGAATATCCCGACAAGTCTGTCTGCGTGCGATGTTTTTATACAAATAAGGGCAATGCCCGAAACAGTCTTCACCTACACTTCCTACGGTGCGGGCTCGTTACCCGCGATCCGATGGGTAATTGACGTGTCTTACGTTGATCCGGCTTCAGGTGCAGAAACAGAGATTGACTACTTTGCGGGCAGCGATCCTCCTCCGTCAATTACAGTAACGCAAGGTACTAAGTACTACGACGGATCATATCCGATGCAGGAAGCCGTCAACTGCGCCTTGCAACATGCGACAGGCACAATGGAGATGGAAGTGAGCAGCAGAGATATTGTAGACGGTGAAATATGGCCGCAGTATGGCATGTTCGGGGGCCAGATAGATGATGATGTGCCGACACTCTCGTTCCCGATCTCCATAAAATTTGCGCCGGAAAATACTGTTTGCTATGCGATCAAAATGACTGATCCCGACTCTGTTCCGCTATGTGGCTATGAATGGTTTCATTGGACAGTAGTAAACCTTAAAGAAAGCGAACTGCCTGAAAACGCAAGTATTACGATGGCATCGAACATGGTTCAGGGGAAAAATGATTTTGGGAAAATCGGTTATGGCGGTCCCACACCGCCCGATAAACCGCACACTTATGTCATCACCGTTTATGCTCTCGATTCTCTTGTTCAGCTGGAAAACGGATTTACGAAAGAACAATTTGCCGAAGCAATTGAAGGGCATATCCTTGCCGAGGCGAGCATGGAAGGCAAATATAGCAATGAAAGCGGATGGTGATGCATATGCTTGACCCGAATTTTTTGAGTTATTAGGAATTTCATGACATAATGTAATTTATATACGGAATGTAAATACTGTATATGGCAAGATGGTTTTGTTTTTGCAAACAATTCGCGCAACAGTGCTTGCCGACTACCCGGACGGTTAGTTGCGCCGACATCATGAAAACCACTGGTAATCTGTGGCAAAAGAATTTAAGAGGAGAATCATTACAGTGTTTAAGAAAGTTCTAACTATTTTGGCCGTTCTGGCTCTTGTCCTGTCTCTTGTCGCCTGCGGCAAGGATCCGAAGCAGCCCGATCCGGCACCGTCCGTTTCCCAGTCGGACAACGGAAGCGAGGAGCCGGAACAAAGTGAGCCAGCTCCCAAACCGAGTGAGTCCGAAAAGCCACCCACTCCCGATCCGGAACCGGGTGTACCCGCTCCCGACGTCTGGCCTAAAGACATCCCAACGCCGGTCAATGGCGAAATTTTAGGTTGCGGCTGGGCTCCTGACAGGAGCTTCTGCACAACCGATATCGTCTACAAGCAAGCGGATATCGACGCTTACGGCAAGCGTCTTGAGTCTTTCGGCTTTGAGTTGCAGAAAGACCATAAGTACGGCGAAGATTGGCCGGACGCGACCGTCTATTCCGACGGACGCTGGGACGTGATCGTCGCGGAGGAAAACGAGACGTTTGAATACTCTTACGTCAACTTCTACCCGCTTTTCGATGTCGTGACGGATGGCTACGACGGACAGCCTGAAGGTTGGCCTGAAACAGGCGATTTCTAAAACAATTCATGTCCGATCTGTAAGGTACAGTTTAGAGCAGTATTTTTTGCGGACACAAAAACCCTGAAACGCCTGGTATGACGGCGTTTCAGGGTTTTGGCGGAGGCGGAGGGATTCGAACCCTCGTGTCGGTCTCCCGACAAACGCTTTTCGAGAGCGCCCCGTTACGGCCACTTCGGTACGCCTCCGTTTATTCTTAAATTGTAATCTGCCTGTCGGCACGCCACACAGTCTACCACAGAATTAATATTAAAGGTGCACTTTAACGTCTAAAACGATCGAAGAAATTGCTCGAGAGCAACGGATTGGCGGCGACACCTGTGACCATCTCGTTGTAGCGGACTTCAATCGCGTTGGCGAGCGGCTGTCCCGGGATGATCGCGTATTCTCTGAAGAAAGCTTCAGGGTCGACCTTGGACTCAATCATTTCTGTCGCGATATCGGCAATAAAATGGCGACTGTTCGGCAACGAAATCTGTGAGATCAAGGGCACGCGACTCCAGATGATTCGCCCCTCCCCGACTGAAACGACGGGAAGCGCCAAAGGTTCTCGCCGGAAACGTTTGCGCTGGCGGCGATTCTCCCTCACGTAAATCAGATCCTCAAGGATCGTACAAAGATCGGAAAGAGCGCGAGAAACAGACGAACGCGGATAACAGTACTGAAATGTCAGCCAGCCGCAAAGATAGAGGTAGTGACTTGCGCGTAAACGGATCAAGTTCATTATCTGATCAACTTCATCTCGCTTTTTTTTCGTGGAGAGCGTCGTAAACAGAAGACTCAAATCTTTATGCGAGAGACTGTACGCGAGCTCTTCAAGCTCTTTTGTCGTATTGACACTCTTGAGCTGCTTCATGAGCCACGTTGCGTGATGCGGCGTCTGCGTCAGAATCAGTTCATACGGCAGAGGATGAAAGTCTCTGAGACCGCCCATCGCTTCCTCAAGTGTCTTGTAGCGAAGAGGGATGAGAGATTTCTTCACGCTTCTTTCTACGCGCCCGCTACCTTTTTCTGAAGAGATCCTTTTGTTGATCCTAAATTTTCGCGGTTTTCTCACGAATTGCGTCGATGCGGGTTCATCGTCAATCGTTTTCGGTTCAAAAGACGTGATCGGTTCCGCCTTAGATCGATCCCTGCTCTCCCTTGATTTAACGATTCTGGTCGCCCGAATTACCGGTTCTTCTCTTGTCTCTGTCGGTTCGGCAGAAATGGTCGCTTCCGTTTCCGATTCCTTTTCAACTACTTCCTGCGGCTTTACAGGTGCAACTTCACCGGTCACGCGTTTTTCGCGAACATCAGGCAGTTTGACCGACCGGATCGATTCTGCCGAGCGGACGGAAACGATTTCATCTTCAAGAGGAGACGGCCGCTCGAGAACGGAAGGCAACCGAAAAGGACGGACTGCACGCTTTTTCGTACGCTCGTCTTCTTTTTTCGAAACGTGATTGAGATTTCCTCTTTCGTCTGTCTGCATACTTCTCTTTTTAATATCTACATATCGCGTCCGAGTCCCGCTCTGCGGATAGCGGGCGGAAGCGCGTCGACGGCGTCGCGAATTTCTGCCGTTGTAAACGTTAAGCGCTCGACGACTTCCGCCAAATTCGCATCGAACTCATCGAGTGTCTTGACGACGTATTCGCTCGATTCGCGCGTAAAATGTGTCGTGTTTTGCGAGATCAGTCTGCCCAGTTCATCGAGGGCATGTAATTGAGCGTCAAGCCTGTCAAGAAGCGTCGTCGATTGTCTGTTCTGCGTCTTTGACATTTCGACAGAGGCGTCGATGGCTTTTGCGCTCTCGACAATTCCTTTTTCGAGTTTATCCGAATAGACGCGGAGCTGTTCCGTCATCTCATTGATATGCGAGGCGAGATTTGTTTCTTCGCCCGCATAAAGGGCCGTCATCCTGTCGGTGCTCGTCCCGATGATCGCCAGATTGTCACTGATAAACGCCATCTCATCGGCCATATCGTCCTTGGCAAGCGCCATCAGGCGAAGTACTTCACGGACATCGCGGTTGACTTCCATGTTCTCCTGTTTCGCCTGCTCAAGCGCACGATTCGATTCTTCCATCATGATCGCGCTCTGGTCGATGACGCGATGAAGAGCTTGGAGTTTTTCGGGAAGTGCCGACATATGAACCGATAGCGAGTGCGCAACCGAATCGGAGAACTTGTCGGCAAGCTGTTCCATGCCGCGCTCCTGTTTCTCCGCGAGAGACGTTGCAAGCTCAGTCAGGGCGTAGTTTGACTCTTTGAGCGGCGGCACGACTTCTTCCGTCATAATGTCACGTACACCGGCTTTGATCCCCTCGGCAAATTCACCTTTAGCAAGCTCATCCGCAATTAAGCTGAAAGATTTCACTTCCTCACGCATCTTTTCACCGTATCCGATCACTTCGTTCACAAGCGTCGCGACACCGATTTTGTCTTGAAATACGGGAACGAACGATGAGAGGGCGGCCGTGACACGCCTCTCGCAGTTCTCTATTTCGAGCAATGTTTTGCGCTCGTTCAGTATCAGGAGATACAGGCCGCCAATGAGACCGAAGACGAAAAGAGGAAGAGCGATATAGAGAGAATTGACGGGTGCGTCCATATAGGCCATCACAGGTACGAAAATGGCGGCAGCAATCGAACCGATCGCAATACATAGCCATGCGGACAGTCTCGTTCGTATTTGCATGGCTTGTGTCGTAAAGAGATCCTGTGTCAGGTAAATATCTCTCGGATCGGCAATCCACCGCCCTTCGTAGAGCGCATCGCTCGTTTCGCGAATTTTTTCGCCAAAACGACGCAACCCCTGACGTGATTCCGAAAATGCGCGTTCAACGGCTTCCGCCGCCGTTTCGTGATCTTCATGACCGGCCAGGTTCAATGCCTCGACCGCGTCATCGGCCAATTCTCGCGCGTAGCCGATGATCTTGCGATTGGCCAGTACCCTTGCGACGACGAGCCCGATAATCACGAGAGCCACAAACCCGACAACAGGTAATACGACCACTGTCGTATTGGCCATCTGTACAGTTATTTCCGGAACTGCCGCGTTGACGGCATTCAAGAAAGTAGACATTTCCATTAACATCATTTCCATAACCTCATCTAACGATTCGCCCTAGTCTCACGGCTGTAACTTACGTCTTATCACGTTCGAAAGCGAGACGAATCAATTCGCGCAAAACATCGGCGTTAGCATAACCGGCTGCACGAAGCAGCCGCGGATACATACTGATGCTTACGAACCCGGGGATCGTATTGACCTCGTTCAGGAGGACACGACCGTCATTTGTAAGAAAAAAATCAATACGGCAAAGTCCGTAACAGTCGAGCGCACGGTATGCACGTGCGGCGACTCGTCTAATTTCATGCAAGATCTCCGGCGTTAAAGGTGCGGGGATCACGAGCTCCGACGTCGAGCTTTCCTTGTATTTTGAATCATAATCGTAGAAATCGCGATCAGGAACGATTTCGCCGACGGGCGACAAAAAGGGAGTTTCATAGCCGCCGATCGCGGCAACCTCAAGCTCTCTGCCGACGACACCTTCTTCGACGACGATTTTCCGATCGTATTTAAATGCCGTTTCAAACGCGCTCTCCGCCTCCTCAGGCGACGTGATGCGCGTGATGCCGAGCGATGACCCTCCGCGCGCAGGTTTGACGAAAATCGGGTAATTCAGTCCCTCCATCGATTCCGCCAAGACCTTCTTGCGATCACGCTGCCATGACGCTTTATCGGCGCTGCGCCATTTCGTCTGCGGTAAATCGTAATAGTCAAAAAGTACATTTGCAAAGACTTTATCCATGGCCAGCGCACTCGATGTCATGCCACAGCCGACGAACGGCATCCCCGCCATCTCGAGCATTCCCTGAATCGTCCCGTCCTCGCCGTTAGGACCGTGAAGTACGGGAAAAACGCAATCGACAGGGATTTTTTCGATACAGTCCTGACGTTCGACATAGAGATAATGTCTCCCCGTATCAGGGACTATAGCAGCGGGCGCGACGGCACCCTTCTCGAACCAACTGCCGTCCGGCAAATCCGAAACGGAACCTTCGTAGTAATACCAGCTCCCTTCCTTCGTGATGCCGACGGGGTAAATCGTATATTCATCACACGTTTGGAGCGTACCGATAATATACGAGGCCGACGTACGCGAGACCTCGTGCTCACCCGACCGACCGCCGAATAAGACGACAAGGCTGATCTTATCGGTCATGAGATCACTCGAGCTCCTTCTTGTTCCTCGTGATGTTGACGAGAATATCCGTGAGGTGGTTCTCAAGGTTTGTCAGCATCTCGCGCGTATACGAGATCGCACCGTTACGAATTTCGCTGCTCTGCCTGTTCGCCTTCTCGATCATTACCGACGCATTATTGATCGCCTGTTGCGTCACTTCATGTTCGTCGATCATGCGCGCCATCTGCACTTCCGCGTCGCGCATAATGGTGTCGGCTTCACGACGCGCCTGATTGATCAGCTGGCGGTTCTGTTGGAGAACCCAGCGGGCGCGTTCAAGCTCCTCGGGCAAACCTTCTCGAATCATGCGCACGAGGAAGAGCATCTCTTCTCTTTCCACCATGCACTTATCCGAAAAGGGGACGCTCTTCGCGTCAAGCAGCTCCGCCTCCATACGATCCAGCAGCGTGGCGACGCTACGGTCATCGCGAGCGGATCGCCTCGCCCCGCGCTGTGCCGGCGCGTCAGATTCGTAGTTGCGGTTATCTTCAAATTCACTCATGCTTGTTACCTCCCGGTAAGTGGATATCTCTAAATGCTGTGCAAAATTGTCACAGTTGCTTTACATCCATCTATTGTATCGCATTATACAAAGTTTTAAACGCTGTATGCCTTCTCTATGTCATCCCTGATCGCATCGGGAACGAGCTCACCGAGATCTCCTCCATAACGGGCTATCTCCCGAACAAGTGTCGATGATACGTGGCGCAGCTCGGACGCGGGAACAAGCATCGTCTCAACGCCGCGGCCCAAGCGCTTATTCAATTCCGCCATCACACTTTCTTCCTCAAATTGAAACGCGTTGCGAACACCTCGAACAATCACGTCGACACCGTGCCGAACGCAGTAGTCCGCCAACAGTCCCTCACCTCTATCGACCGTTACATTGTCCAAGTGCTCAACGGCGCGGCTGATCAGCGCCACCCTAGCATCTTTCGGCATGACAGGAGTTTTTGCATCATTATCGAATACGACGATGCGCATTTCAGAACAAAAACGCCGCACCCGTTCTACGAGATCGAGGTGACCCGCCGTGAAAGGATCGAATGTACCCGGAAACACGGCTAAACTGATCGAGCCGGATGATTCATTTTTCTGCATATTTAAACCTTTCGTATGATTCATCTTCTGATCATTGACATCTCGGATAAGAACCGTTGAAATAAGTACGACGAGCGTACCGAATACAATAGTGAGTAAGCTCAAATCACGGTGTGTCAGACGTTGTATCAAATCGGTAAAAGGATAACACGCTGATGCCGTACTGACAACTTTTGACGAGCTTTAAACCTGCTTCTTCCAGTTCCAACACGGGCTTTTTTCGCTCACTCTCAACGACGAGCAATCCCGAGTCGGCCAGAAGAGACGGCAGGTAATCACAAATCTGTAAAGTAAGAACTTCCGTCTCCGACCACGGCGGGTCGACGTAGATAAAATCGAATTCTTCACCGCGCCGCTTCAATGTCGCCAAATGACGCCGGTAGTCGCCCGTCATCAAAACAACTAGATCACTCCATCGCGTCTTGCCGATATTCTTGTTAATCGCGGCGATGGCGTCACGATCGCGCTCGATGAGGGTCGCGCGCGCCGCTCCGCGCGACAGCGCTTCAAAAGCGATCTGCCCTGAGCCCGCAAAGACGTCGAGAACGCGCGTTCCTTCGATCTCGTCACCGATCATAGAAAAAAGAGCCTCCTTCGCACGACCCGAGGTAAGCCTCGACGTCTTGCCCGGCGGCGAGAAAAGATTCATTCCCTTACGTGTCCCTGCAATAATTCTAGGCATACTTCCCCCTATAACCCCGGACGCACCAGCCGGTCATCGTAGCGCGTTGTAAATTCCGTGAGAACGACACGGTTCTCCGGGTTCGTCAAATGAGGGTCATCGCGAAAGATTTGCTCAACGGCATGTGAAGCCTCCTTCAACAATGCGCCGTCCTCATACAGATTCGCAACGCGAAAGTCAGGCAATCCGTGTTGATGAACACCGAAAACGTCACCGGGACCGCGAAGCAGGAGATCCTCCTCGGCGATAGCAAAACCGCTGCTGTTCTTACATAGAGCCGTCAAGCGGCGACGGACGAGCGGATCGTCGCTGTCACTCACCAAAACGCAATACGACTGGATTTCCGACCTGCCCACACGACCCCGCAGCTGGTGCAACTGCGACAATCCGAATCTCTCGGCATTCTCGACGATGAGAAGTGTGGCATTCGGCTGATCGATGCCGACTTCAATCACGGTCGTCGAAACAAGGATATCGATATCGCCTCGATCAAAATCACGCATCACATCAGCCTTTTCTTTTGTCTTCAATTTTCCGTGCATCAGCGCGATGCGTCGATCGGGAAAGATGAGCCTCGACAAGCGATCGTAGACTGCCTCGGCAGAGCTGATATCGAGTTCCGGCGATTCCTCGATCATCGGACAAACAACGAAGACTTGGTGTCCGCGATTCAACTCGCGTTCGATCAGGCGATCGATGCGCGAGCGGTCGCGGCTTGCCGCAGTATACGTCTTAACGGCCTGTCGTCCTGACGGCATATCCTTCATTTCCGTAATGTCGAGATCGCCGTAGAGAATCAGCGCTAACGTGCGCGGAATCGGCGTTGCGGACATGACGAGCGTATGAGGAATAATATCTCCGTCCCCTGATAGCCTTATGCGCTGGCGTACGCCAAAGCGATGTTGCTCGTCAGTCACGCAGCATCCCAGATTCTTGAACCTCACGCCTTCTTCGATGACGGCGTGCGTTCCGATCAGGATATCGATCTCACCCTCTGCCAACGCATCGGTTAAAAGTCGCTTGCGTGATGCCGTCACGCCGCCCGTCAAGAGGGCGATCTTGAGTTCGCTCCCTTCGAGGATCGCCGCGATGCTCTCGGCATGTTGAGAGGCGAGTATCGTCGTAGGCGCCATCATGACAGACTGATATCCGCTCCAAGCGGCAACTGCCATTGCCATCGCTGCAACGACTGTTTTCCCCGACCCCACATCGCCTTGAATCAATCGGTTGGCAGGGTGAGGCTGACGAAAGTCGCCCAGTATCGATTTTATCGCCTCTTTCTGCGAAGAAGTCAGCGTGTACGGCAAACTGGCTATCTGATTTTTCAGCCGTTCAAGTACGGGCCGTGTCAATTCCATAGCAGGGCCGCGTTCATCGCTGCGCCCCGACTTCATGTATCTCAAGCCCGCAATGAGAAGGAAGAGCTCTTCAAACGCCAATCGTCTGCGCGCGACGTTGATATCGTGTTCACTTTCAGGAGCGTGAATCTTTCGCAACGCGTAATCTGCCGTCGCCAGCCGGTAATCGGTGCGAATCTTCGCGGGAAGACTTTCTGTGATTACGAGGCCGCGCTTGGCAAATGCCGCGCTGATCGCCTGCCTGACGGTCGCCTGATTCAAACCCGCTGTCAGCGGATAAACAGGCATAAAGGCGGGACTCTCATCATTGAGAGTGCGTATCTCGGGAGTATTAACGGAACGAGTCCGTCCCTTTCCCTCAATCTTGCCGCGAAAGATATAGCGCTCTCCCCGTTTCAGCCGATCACTCAGCCACGGCTGGTTAAACCACACGGCGCGAATCGACCCCGTATCGTCGCCGAGGCGAGCACGTATGTAAGTCAGCCTCCCGCGCCGTGCCAAAGAAGGCACATTTTCGATAACCGCTTCAAACGCCGCGACGTCGCCTTCAACGAGATGACCGATGGGCACGCGACGACTCCAGTCGTTGTACATCCTCGGCATGAGCCATATCAAGTCGCCCACCGTCTCGACACCGAGTTTGGCGAAGAGTTTTTTTCTTTTGTCAGAAATGCGCGGTAAAGTCGTGATACTTTGTCGGAACAGATGATCGGATGTATCTTCTCCGTAATTCAACTCAGACACAATCGCCCTCCTCAATAGTGGAAGACGGTTGTAAAGCTGAACCGTACTGACAATGCAAGCGAACGGGACAAGAAAAACATATGCGACAACGCGCCTTGCAGAGATCCCGTCCGTGTGCGACCATCAAATGTCCCCAGAGCGTCCGCGAGTCTTCCGGCACGACCTCAAGCAAATCTTTTTCAACCTTGACGGGATTGTCAGAGTCCGTGAAGCCGAGCAAACGGCTGATTCGGCCGCAATGCGTATCGACGACAATCTCCTGAAATCCGAACGCTTCGCCCAAGATCAGGTTGGCAATTTTCCGACCGACACCGGGCAGCTCCATCAATTCCTTTCTCGTCTGCGGGACTTGTCCGCCAAAACGTTCGAGAATCATCGCGGAGGTATTCACGAGCGCCTTCGCCTTCATTTTGTAGAGGCCGCAGCTTCTCACGATGTCTTCGACATCGCCTCGATTGGCGGAAGCAAGGCTTTGAAGATCGGGATAACGCTCAAATAAGACGGGCGTCACCTTGTTGACACGCTCGTCCGTGCACTGTGACGCGAGAATGCCGCCGACGAGAAGCTCCCACGGAGAGGCATGTGTCAGTGTGCACTCGGCTTGAGGATATCGCTTCAAAAGAAGAGAAACGACGATTCGCGCGCGTTCTTGTTCCTTCGTGCGCTTTCCGCTCACGGCTTCTCCTCCAGAAGATAGGAGTTCAGCGTCAACGTCTTATCCTCCGAGGGACGGTAGACGACGATCTCTACAAGCGTACCGATGGTACGCTCATCGAGAAAGAGCATGAGATCCTGTGTAAGCTCCATCGACTCTCCGTTGAGTGTCAGCAGTATATCGCCTTGATTAAGTCCCGCCGTGTAAGCGGCGCTCTCGGCCTTGACGGTCGAGATATACAGGCCGTTCGGATAACCGTATGTCTCACGAAGCTCGAGCGTATCTTCGTCGTTGAGAACCGTGATGCCAAGAGCCGCCTTTCTCGTCGGCGTTCCGTTCTCGTTGTCCTGTATACGCTTTACGACATCGGTGACAATCGTTGACGGTACGGCGTAACCTTGATTCTGTACGTAGACTCGCTTCAGGTAGCCGCTTACGATGGCAACGACTTCTCCTTTCGAGTTGACAAGCGGAGAACCCGCATATATCGGTAACGTCGATATGCTCGTCTCAATCAGTCCGAGAGGTGCGCCGTCCTCCTCAAACGTTTTGCGATAAACCGACGTCACATGTCCCATCGTAAGTCCGCCGGTCGATACCATCATTGGCGGGNATCCG
>JGI24707J26582_10000338_pt1 | contig 35663 bp, 27 predicted proteins | sample BioPla1DNA1_FD_26582 | JGI IMG/M metagenome (IMG submission 26582)
TCACTACTGTCCACTAAAAATATTGCACCGTAAAATAGTTGACTGAAAAGATAAGTCAATATGGCCTACACGACAGTGTAGGGCAGGTTGCCTTGCTTAACAATCGAATTCTAATCACAAAAAAAAATCAAATCGGTTCACTCAAAAACAGCATATAACACACTGATTATCTGTGAATTGCAAGGGTGTCTCCGGTTTTTTAGTGGACACTAATGATAATGTATTATAAATACATAGTATGCGTAAACTTATATTTTTATTCTTAGTTACTCTTTTATCTGGAAATTTAGTTGCTCAAAATCATCAAAATATTGTTGAAAGCTTAAAACGGAGTGTTCCTGGTCAAGGACGTATTGTTATTGTTCAAGATGCTCGTTTAGAAGCGTTGGTTGGAGTTAACCTAGATGTTATATCTAGTACAGATCAGATGCTTAAAGTTCCTGGATTTAGGGTGCAGATTTATGCAGGGAAAAATTCTCGAGAGTCTCGAGCTGAGGCCACTTCTTTTGGTGAAAAAGTAAAAGAGTTATTTCCTGAACTTCCTGTATATACCTTGTTTGTATCACCTCGTTGGTTATGTCGTATTGGAGATTTTAGAAGCATAGAGGAAGCAGATGCAATGATGAGGCAATTAGAAGAAACAGGAGCCTTCAAAGAGATTACTATTGTTCGTGAACAAATTAATATTCCTTTATAATCAATTATTCATAAAATGGCGGATAATTACGATCAAATGCCCCCAGAGGTCTTAGCAGAGTTAGAAAAACATTATTGTGAAATTATAAAATTATTGGGTGAGGACCCATCACGAGAGGGATTAATTAAAACTCCAAAACGTGTTTCTCGTGCGATGTGGAATTTAACTAGAGGGTATAGAATGAATCCTCGCGATGTCTTACTTTCTGCTAAGTTTCATGAAGACTATAAGCAAATGGTTATAGTCAAGGACATTGATTTTTTTTCACTTTGTGAACACCATATGCTTCCTTTTTATGGAAAAGCACATGTTGCTTACATACCTAGGGATTATATTACTGGATTAAGTAAAATTGCCCGTGTTGTAGATATTTTCTCGCACCGTTTACAAGTACAAGAAAGAATGACATTTCAAATAAAAGAGTGTATTCAAGAAGCTCTTGATCCATTAGGAGTAATGGTTGTGATAGAAGCTAAACATATGTGTATGCAAATGAGGGGAGTTGAGAAACAAAATTCAATCACTACGACTTCAGATTTTACTGGAGTATTTAATCAGTCGAAGACACGTGCAGAATTCATGAATTTAATTCGAGGATAAGAATAATGAGTTTGGGTTGATTAATAAATAATAGTTGTAGTAGAATGTGGAGGTTTGAAATGATGAAATTTGAACCTCTTTCTTTTTAAAAGAATGATTTTTAATTTTCCGTATTTATATTAGAACTAGTTTAAGTGGGTATTCTTAAGGAAGAATAACACGATCACCCAAACGTTTAGCCATCCCTGCTTGAATGTTTTTTAATTCTTGATAGCGAATCATCATTTGATTACATGTTTCATTATCATTAAATACCTCTGGTTTCTGAAGCTCTTTTAATAGGTGTTTTATTTCTGAATCTACAATTTCATTTTTAAAGTTTCCCATTAAAGTGGGTACAATTTCATAGAGTCTATCTTCGTCAGGAATGATGGTTTCATCTTCTTTGTACAAGTTGCTAAGTTGATATTTATCACTAAGTAATTCTGCTGCTAAACGACTAATCTCTACATCTGAATGCTTTAAAAAGTAGTCGTCTACTTTGAAATTATCGTCTTTTAAATGTTCTCTTGCTTCTGCTAAGATTTGTCTGTGTATGGGATTGTGAAAAGAGAGATCGTCGTAGCTTAAGTCTTTAATAATAAACTCTATAACAGTAAGAGGAACTTCGTTTCCATTGTTATCTTCAACTTTACACATTATTTTTTCACCATAACGAAGTACAGTTTGAATAATTAAGCGTTCTATTTTGTAGAATAGTAGTTTTTCTTTTCCTTCTTGTGGTAAATAAGATTGATAATCGTGAGTTGAAGTAGCTTTTTCCTTTTTTTGTTCTTCTCTTTTTTGTCTTGATTGTAATTGTTGATCTTCTTTCTTTTTAAGTTTGCCTATTTCACCTGCGATAATACGCTCTTCAATATTTAGCAATCTACTACTCTCCTTAATATAAACAGAACGAACAATAGCCTCAGGAATAACTGAAATGCTTTTTACAACACTACTAATAAGTTCTGCACGTTTTATAGGGTCGTTTGCCGATTCACTTAGAAGTAATTGCGTCTTAAATCGAATGAAGTCAACTTCATTAGCAGTAATAAATGTTCTAAAGTCAGTAGCATTGTGTTTACGGGCAAATGAGTCTGGGTCTTCACCATTAGGTAATAGAACAACTTTAACGTTAAGTCCTTCTTCTAAAAGCATATCTATACCTCGTAAAGAGGCTTCAATACCTGCTGAGTCTCCGTCATATAGAACCGTTATATTTTCTGTAAATCGATGGATTAATCGAATTTGTCCAGGAGTAAGTGCTGTTCCCGATGAGGAGACTACATTTTCCACCCCTGCTTGATGCATGGAAATAACATCTGTATATCCTTCAACTAAAAAGCAACAATCCTCTTTTACAATGCTTCTTTTGGCAAAATAAATGCCATAAAGCTCGTTGCTTTTGTGGTAGATTTCTGACTCAGGTGAGTTTACGTATTTAGCTAATTTTGAATTGCTACTTAATATACGTCCACCAAAAGCGACTACTTTTCCTGATAGCGTGTGAATAGGGAAAATAACACGACCTCTGAATCGATCGACTAGTTTTCCATATGATTCATAACAAAGTCCATTTTTAATTAAAAACTCTTGTTTAAATCCATTTTTAATGGCTTCTTGAGCTAGAGTATCAGATTCTTCAAGAGAATATCCTAATTGGAACTTTTTGATTGTATCGGGTCTAAAACCTCTTTGTTTAAAATAAGCTTGTCCAATGGATTTTCCTTCTAAATGATTTTCCAATGTATTTTGAAAGTGATTGTTTGCAAAATCATTTACAATGAAAAGGCTCTCTCTTAAACTTTGTGCTTCTTTCTCTTCTGTGCTAAGTTCGCGTTCTTTTATTTCAATATTATATTTCTTTGCAAGAAATCGTAAAGACTCATAATAGTTAAGTTGTTCATGTTCCATAATGAAATGGACCACATTTCCCCCTTTTCCACAGCCAAAACACTTACAGATACCTTTAGCAGGAGAAACACTGAATGAAGGCGTCTTTTCATTATGAAAAGGACATAATCCAACAAAATTTGCTCCCCTACGTCGTAGGGTAACAAACTCTGATACAACATCTAAAATTTGTGCTGTATCCATTATTTGGTCTATTGTTGCTTTATCTATCATTCTAAATTAAGTCTAAAGTAAAGGTAGTTCTATTTTATATAAAAACAGTGAGAGTACCTAAGAGTGTTAGCGCTTTTTATTTGATTTTTCTTCTTACATCCGTTAAGAAGTTCTGCATGCCATCGGCATCTTTACTCTTAATGATGTTAAGCAGTTTTTGAATTTCTCCCAATATATTCTCTACCTGAGCTGGTGTTTTAGAATTAAAAAGAATTTCTTGTAATAGGTAATCATCCTCGCTTAATAATCCTTTTGCAATCTCCATGTGTTTTTTAAAAGTTGTTCCTGGAGCTTCTTGGTGTTTCATTGTAGAAGCAAAAACAAGGGTAGAAACAAATGGTATTGATAAGGAGTAAGCAGCAGTAACATCATGTTCTTCAAAAGTGTACTCAAAAATATTCAGATTTAAGCTACTATATAAATCTTTAAAAAACACTTTACCAAGATGGTTGCTTTCACTAATGATAATAGCACTTTCATTACTTAATTTATTAAGTTTTGCAAAAGTAGGACCAAACATTGGATGTGTTGAAACATACGGAAATTTACATTGTTTATAGAAGTTTTTTAACCCATTTTTAACGGATGCAATGTCACTTAATATACAGTCTTTAGGAAGTATGGGCATAATATTTTCAAAAGCTTCTATTGTATATTTGAGTGTAACAGCATTTATAACTAATTGAGGTTGAAATTTTTCAATTTCATCTAATGATGTAAATCGATAAGCGTTATGAGTAAATCGTAGTTTTTGTGAGTCACGATCGTAAATAGCTGTTTCGTGTTGAAAGCTTAATAAGTCAAGGAAAAAAGAACCCATTTTTCCAGCTCCTAAAATTAATATTTTCATTGAAATGATGTCTATAATATAAGAATATCTATTTATTAATAATTTCTATTTGTTGGCGAACAGATTCTTCATGAATAGCTTGGAATATATTCTTGATAAAGTCAGAATCCATATTGCATACTTCACCTTGTTCTGCTCTTTTCTCTAAAATTTCGTTATATCTACCCGATTGTAATACCGTAATATTGTGCTCTTTTTTATAAATACCTATTTCACGGCAGACACGCATACGCTTTGAGAGAATTTGTATTAAATCATTATCACAATCATCAATTTGTTTTCTAAGTACGGATAGATTTTCTGTAGATTGAATTTCATCACGAATGACTAGTAGGCTTAGTATGTATTCTAATACCTGTGGTGTAACTTGTTGTTTTGCATCGCTCCAAGCTTCATCAGGACAACAGTGACTTTCAATAATAAGTCCATCAAAGTTTAAGTCCATGGCTTGTTGACTAATAGAAGCTATTAATTCTCTTTTTCCACCGATATGGCTTGGGTCATTAAAAATAGGTAGGTTAGGAATACGGCGACGTAATTCAATGGGAATATGCCAGTTAGGTAGATTTCTATAAATTGATTTGTCAAAACTACTAAAACCTCTATGTATAGCTGCTAGTTTAGTTATACCTACATTATAGATTCGTTCTATTGCACCAATCCAAAGTTCTAAATCTGGATTTACTGGGTTTTTTATGAATACAGGTATATTAACCCCTTTTAATGCATCCGCAATTTCTTGAACAGCAAAAGGATTAGCTGTTGTACGAGCCCCAATCCAAAGAATGTCTATATCCGCTTTAAGAGCTTCATAAACATGTTGTGCTGTGGCTACTTCAATGGCAATATACATACCAGTTTCTTTCTTCACGCGCTTAAGCCATTGTAGACCCTCTACGCCTATACCTTCAAAACCTCCTGGTTTGGTTCTTGGTTTCCATATTCCAGCACGAAATATTTTAATATTTTTGTCGGCAAGTTCTTTTGCTGTTTTTATTACTTGTTCTTCTGTTTCTGCACTACAAGGTCCTGATATAACAATAGGTCGTTCAGGACAAATGCCAGGTAGTAAAATTGATTCTAGTTCCATATTATATGTTTTTTTTGTTCATTGTGTTTTTTATGCGTTGTAATGCCTCACTTAGTTGATTGGGTGGGCAACAGAGTGAGATTCTAATGTATCGTTCTCCATTTTTTCCAAAAATAAATCCAGGAGTTATAAATACTCTAGCATTCTGTAGCACTTGTTCCGTTAGTTGTTCAACCTCTTGATAATGTGATGGGATTTTTCCCCATAAAAAAAGACCTACTTGGTTGGGGTTATAAGTACATTGTAATGTATTCATTATTTCCTCAGCAATAATTCTTCTTTCTCTATATTGTTTATTATTTAGTTCGTACCAACTAGCCTCTGCTTGTAATGCTTTAGCTGCTGCTAACTGTAATGGGCGGAACATTCCACTGTCAATATTACTTTTGACTTTAAGTATCCATTCAATGAAAGTTGAATTTGTAGCTAACATACCGACTCTCCATCCTGGCATGTTATGACTTTTACTCATTGAGTTTAATTCAATACAACAATCTTTAGCTCCTCTAATAGATAGTAAACTTAAGGGTTCTTTGTTTAATATAAAACTATAAGGGTTGTCATTAATTAATATAATGTTCTTCCTTTTTGCAAAGGAAACTAATTTTTCAAAGAGATCTATTGTGGCTCTAGTTCCTGTAGGCATATGTGGGTAATTTATCCACATAATTTTCACTTTTTCTAAATCCATTTGTTCCAGCTCTTGTAAGTTAGGATACCAGTTGTTTTCTTCACATAAGTTGTACTTAATAACTTCAGCACCTAATAATTTACTTAATGAAGTATATGTAGGGTACCCTGGATCAGGAACTAATACTTTATCTCCTGGGTTGACAAAAGCCAAAGTAATATGTAAGATACCTTCTTTAGATCCAATTAAAGGTTGGATTTCATTTTTTGGATTTAAGTGTACACCATACCATTCTTTATACCATGAAGCGAAATTTTCTCTGAGTTCAGGAATACCTATATAAGGTTGATAACCATGCGTGTTACTCTCTTTTGCTGATTCACAGAGTGTATTTATAGCTTCTTCTGATGGAGGGTTATCAGGGCTACCTATTCCTAAATTGATAACAGGTTGCCCAGAAAGATTCATTTGAGCTACCTCTTTTAACTTTCTAGAGAAATAGTACTCGCTTATTGTTGATAACCTATTTGCTGGTTGTATATTTATAGTGTGTTCAGTGTTTAGCATATTCTCCTAATATTTTAAGTTGGCTTATTAAAGGCTTTATGGCAGTTAGTGCTTGTAAGTACCGTTCGTAATTACTATACGTAACGTCAATATAAAATTGATATTCCCACTCTCTACCGATAATGGGTAAAGATTGAATTTTAGTTAGATTCATCTGGTAAAATGAAAAAACAGATAATACTTGAGATAAGCTTCCTTCCTCATGAGGTAGTGTAAAAACCAAACTTGTTTTATTGGGCTTGATACTCGCTTTGTAAGTGTTTACAATAGGTTCATTTGCTACCAGTAAAAAACGGGTAAAATTATGCTTATTGGTTTCAATACTTTTTTGAAGTATTTTCATATTGTATTGATTGGCAGCTTCCTCCGAGCAGATGGCTGCATGTCCTTTAAGATTATTTTCTTTTATTTTTTTAGCACTCATAGCGGTATCTTCTCCTTCTACTATTTTCAATTCAGGATGCTCATTTAAAAAAGCTCTACATTGCATCAATGCTATAGGGTGAGAATTTACTTCAGTTAAATCGTTCCAGTCTTCTTCAGGAAGACAAGCAAAACAGTGTGATATGCGTAGTTTTTGTTCACCTATAATTTGAGTGTCACTTTGTTTAACTAGTTCGTTATTGTAAAGAAGGCTACCTGCTATGGTGTTTTCTATAGCTAATAGACCTAGTGTTTGAGGTTCATTTTTTAATACATTAAAAATATCTTCAAATGTTTTACAGCAGATTAAGTCTATTTGTTCTTTTTCAAAAAGAAGGTGCGCTGCAATATCATGATAGGACCCATAAGTACCTTGTATAGCTATTCTTTTCATTGTAAATTGATGTAAAAAAAGAATCCCGCACCTTTTTGGAGCGGGATTCTTAATGTATTGTTTGTGTTTTTATTTTTTATAAAATGCTACATAGCATACCCCGCTCTACTTTTAGTTGTAAAGTAAAAAAAGAAGTAATAATATGTGTAGCTAAATAAATTCATCTATTGCTTATAATATGTGCAAATGTATAGACAATAAATAAAACAAACAAATGGTTTCTCTAAAAATATATTCTTTTCATAGGCTATGCTTGAATCGAATAAAATAAAGTTTCTATGAATAATGAGAAAACTTGAGATTATTTCAGTTTTAATAAAAATTGATTAGTGAGGCTCTGTTTTTTTAGTATCTTTAGATTCTTTTAAAAGACATAAGTCAAAACAAATAGAGTAATTAAGTAGATAACTTGTCTACTTGTAAATAGTATGAAAATGGTTAGCCCAGTTGATATTAGCTGTTGATAAAGGCTAACAGTCTAAATTTTAATTGTTATGAAAAAGACAACCTTGTTATTTTTTAGTTTAGTATTGTCTGTATTCGGAATAACAGCACAGACTTATAACGGTAAACCTTATCGGAAGGGTGTTAGACCTACAAAGAATGTTATTGTGATGATACCTGATGGTACATCAGTAGGTGTGGTTTCTGCTGCTCGTTGGTATAAAATATACAATGATTTAGGTGGAGACAATTTAGCATTAGACCCTTATTTTTGTGGAACGGTAAAAACTTATTCTTCAAATGCACCGATTGGTGATTCAGCTCCTACTACATCATGTTATATGACAGGAATGCCTCAGCAAACAGGTAATGTAGCTATTTATCCACCGGCTGATCCTGAAAATGATTTGGTTAAGGTTGATCCAGAAATGGCATATCAACCATTGACAACTATTTTAGAGGCAGCACGAATTGTCAAAAATAAGGCTACAGGCTTAGTAGTAACTGTTGAATTTCCACATGCTACTCCTGCCGATTGTGCAGCTCATCATTATAAAAGAGGTCGTTATGATGTGTTAAGTTCTCAAATGGCATATCAAAACTTAGATGTGATGTTTGGAGGTGGAACGAGTCTTGTTACGGATGATATGAAGAATCATTTCAATGAGAAAAATATATCCTATTATACTGATGATATTTCTTCATTTAGAAATCATAAAGAGGGTAAAGTTTGGTCATTATGGTGTGAAAGAGCTATGCCCTATAATTTAGATCGTGATACTACCCAAATTCCTTCATTGCAAGAAATGACAGAAAAGGCTATTGATTTACTTTCACAGAATGAAAGAGGATTCTTCTTAATGGTTGAAGGTAGTAAAGTAGACTGGGTTGCACATGCTAATGATGCGGTAGGTTGTATTACAGAGTTCTTAGAGTTTGATAAGGCGGTGAAGTCTGCTATCGATTTTGCTAAAGAAGATGGCAATACAACGGTTGTTGTACTTTCTGATCATGGTAATAGTGGTTTCACCATTGGACGAAGTGATTTGAATGGTTATGATAGAGCAAGTTTAGACAAGCTTTTTGGTACAGTTTCAAAATACAAAAAAACAGCTGAAGGATTAGAAAAGGTATTGCTGAAAGAATCTCCTGAAAACTTTAAGGAAGTTATTAAAACACATACTTCTATTGATATTACGGATGAAGAGCTACAATCATTATTAGAGTCTAAAAATTACAAGCACGATGATTATATGACTGTTAGTGATGGGAAAAATATGATTGCTAAGTTAGTTGAAATTATGAACAAAAGAACCTATTTTGGATTCACTACGGGTGGTCACACAGGAGAAGAGGTTTTACTTGCTGCTTATCATCCACAAGGAGATGTTCCTATGGGGATGAATACGAATATAGAAATTAACCATTACTTATCTGACGCATTAGGGTTGAATACAAGATTACCAGAGATAACTGAAGAAGTATTTGCTAAGCATACAGAGGTGTTCTCGGGTATGAATTTTATTATAGATAAAAAGAATCCTGATTTTCCTGTACTTATTGTTAAAAAAGGAAAGAAAACACTGACAGTCCCTTCATTTAAATCGGTAGCTTACCTAAATAAAGAAAAGTTTGATTTGGGCTCTGTAACTGTATATATTGATAAAAATGATACTTTTTATCTTCCAAAAAGCTTGGCGGATAAATTGAAATAGTTTATTCTAAATGAAGATTCTAAAAGGTCTTAAGTTGTTATATTGTAATGACTTAAGATCTTTTTTTTGTGTGGTGTTATTTATGAGGTAAGTGAAGCATTCCATCCTTGAAATGTATTTCATTTTCTGCTATTAAGAAACGGATGATTGGTAAAACCTCTTCTTTTTTAAGGTGTAGTTCATTTGCTAACTCATAAGGTGGGTATGATTTTTTTACTAGTAAATCAAGAATAGATTGCTTAGTCATTGTAAACTGCTGATTTGTTATTTGATCTTCTCCTTTTATGTTGTTTAAACAAACATCACATTGTTTACAAGTGTTATTATTGTGTTCACCAAAGTAATTCAGTAATAGTCTACTCCTGCAAATAGACTCAGTACTGGCATAATAAATCATTGAGTTGATTCGTTCTTCATACCCCTCTTTTCTGTCTTCATATGCTGATCTAGGGATAAAGATATTATTGGTTTCTATACGTTCTCTTGTGTAGATGATATAAGGTGTTTTTTTACGAGGAATATAATGAATAATTCCTCTTTTTGAAAGATATATTAATAAGTGATATACTGTTTCTCTATTGGTATTTGTTTTATTAGCTATCGTTTCTTCTTGTATATAGACGTAGTCTGTAAAAACACCTGTGTAGGATCGCAAAATAACTTGTATAACTCCTTCAGCTTCTTTACTTAGCTCTCTTAATTGATAGAGTTGATTACGTCGTAGACGAAATAAAATACGTGAGTTCGACTCTTGTTCATCAGTATACTCTATGTAACCAGCTTGTGTAAGAATACGTAAGGCACTATCAACAGGAACAGGAAAGAACTTAAAATTGACACAGAACTCTTCTAAATTGAATTCATAAATACAGCCTTTTCCATCACCCATTGCCATTTGGTAATANTACTGTAGTGATTCATAGACTCTTTTGATGTATTCCTTTTCTGGAAATGTNTCTCGTATNCTTTTGAGTAAAGCCGTTTTATCTGTTTTTGCGTACAGTAAAATAGCATAGGCTTTATTACCATCTCTACCCGCTCTACCCGCTTCTTGAAAATAAGCTTCAGGTGAGTCGGGTAAATCCAAATGAATTACTTGCCTTACATTTGGTTTGTCTATTCCCATACCGAAAGCATTGGTGGCAACTATGATTCTGTATCTATCATTCATCCATAGTTGTTGCCTCTCATCTTTTTTTATGTTGGATATGCCTGCGTGGTAATAGGTCGCTGTAAAACCATGTTGATTTAATAACTGAGACACCTCTCTAGTTCGCCTTCTGCTTCGGACATAAACAATGCTGCTTCCTGTAGTATTGTTAAGTATATGTAGAAGTTCTCCTTGTTTGTCTTCAGTTTTACGTACTACATAAGCCAAGTTTTTTCGCTCAAAGCTTGTTCTAAAAACATTCTCTTTTTTGAATAAGAGTCGTTCTTGAATGTCCTTAACTACTTCAGGAGTAGCTGTAGCAGTCAGCGCTAAAATAGGAGTATGAGGCAAAAGAGTTCTTATATTCGCAATGTTAAGGTAAGCAGGTCGAAAATCGTATCCCCATTGGGATATACAATGACTTTCATCTACTGTTATTAAATTAACATTCATTGAGTGCAGTTTGGTTTGAAAAATCTCTGTATCTAAACGTTCTGGTGATATGTATAAAAACTTATAGTTTCCATAAATACAATTCTCCAAAGCAGAAATAATTTCATGTCTATTCATTCCAGAATAAATAGCTAACGCTTTTATTCCTCTTGCCCGAAGATTTTCAACTTGATCTTTCATTAAAGCAATGAGAGGGGTTATAACTAGGCAAATTCCATCTTTAGCTAAAGCCGAAACTTGGAACGTTATTGATTTACCTCCTCCCGTAGGCATTAATCCTAATGTGTCTTTTCCTTCATAGACACTTTTAATAATATCCTCTTGGAGTTCACGAAATTCATCAAAACCCCAATACTTTTTAAGTATAGATAGAAAAAGATTCATAATGCATTAAGAATTAAGAATCGATTCGTGGTTTAATATCTTCTATTTGAAGTTGTATTTCGCCTTTTTTGTAAATATTCTCTTCTATGGTATAACAGATATCAAAAGCTTGTTTTGTCTTTATATATCGCACATGGGAGCTTTGTCCAAAGGCAATTCCATTCATTATACTATTGGAGTTGTTATCAACGAGTTCTAACTTAATGTGAGCTTGATTTCTGCCTACTACTTTACTAGTACCATAGTCGTAAACATGGTGGGTAGAGAATATGGGTTTTTCATTGGTTGGGCCAAAAGGCTCAAAGCGCTGTAAGTTTTTTAGAAACTTCTTCGTAATATCTTTGAACTCTAGCTCAGCATCAATTTGTAAAACGGCGTTAGTCTGTTCGGGTAAGATGTTTTCTGCTACATATTTTTCAAATCGTTTAGCAAAAATAGGTACATTTTCAACTCGCATAGATAACCCTGCTGCATAGGTGTGTCCTCCGAAGCTATCTAGTAAATCTCGACAATGTTCAATGGCTTTATAAACATCAAATCCAGGAACTGATCGAGCTGATCCTGTAGCGTAATTTTCTGTTCGTGTTAATACGACAGCAGGTCTATAGTACTCCTCAGTTAAACGAGAAGCAACAATACCAATAACCCCTTTATGCCACGATTCATTGTATAACACAATAGAGCGTTTACTATCTAACTCTTTATACTCATCAACAATTCTATTCGCTTCTTCAGTAACTCCTTTATCTAAATCTTTTCGAGCCTCATTGTATTGGTTAATTTGCTCTGCTTTTTCTCGTGCCAGCTGATAATTATTTTCTACCAATAAATCTACCGCTTCTTTTCCACTTTGCATGCGACCAGAAGCATTTATCCGCGGTCCAATTTTAAATATAATATCACTGGTTGTAATGTCTTTTTTTGTTAAGCTAGTAATATCAATAATTGCTTTTAATCCCACACAAGGATGTCTATTGAGCTGTTTTAAACCGTGGAATGTTAATATCCTATTTTCGCCACAGATAGGTACAATATCAGAAGCAACACTTACAGCGACTAAGTCGAGTAGCGGTTTTAGCCTTCTAAATTTAATACCATTATTTATAGCAAATCCTTGCATGAATTTGAAGCCCACACCACAACCCGATAGGTGGGTGTACGGATATGTATTGTCCAATCGTTTAGGATTTAATATGGCCACAGCGGGAGGTAGAACCTCATCGGGTACGTGATGATCGCAGATTATAAAATCTATACCCTTTTTCTTTGCATAAGCTATCTGCTTTACAGCTTTAATGCCACAGTCAAGAACAATAATTAAGCTAACTCCATCTTCATAAGCAAAGTCTATTCCTTGTTTAGAAACTCCATATCCTTCATCATCTCTATCTGGAATATAATAGGTAATGTTGGAGTATATTTGTCTAATGAATTTATAGACTAAAGCTACAGCTGTTGTACCATCTACGTCATAATCACCATAAACCAGTATGCGTTCTTTTGACCCAATAGCTTTATTTAATCGATCTACAGCAATATCCATATCTTGCATAAGAAAAGGATCGTGAAGTTCTTTTAAGTCTGGCTGAAAGAAACGTTCTACCTCTTCTTTCGTTTTGATATTTCTTTGCTGTAATAATTGTCCTAAGATGGGATGAATATTTAATTCTTTAGCTAATTCTATGCTTTCATTTTTTTGTTCTTCTGTTAAGGGTTGATAATTCCATTTGTAGTTCATTATATATGTTATTTTCTTTTTATCGAGTCTGAAGGTTTACTTAGAAAAGTAGAACCTGTTGTAAAATTACGAAAAAAAGATGGAATGTTATTGTTTATTTTAGGTTATTAATAGAATCAAAATCGAATTGTCTCAGCCTTTCTTATTCTGCATGCATCTTTTGTTTTTTTAATTATCGAGTGCCTCGTATGACTAGGGCAAGCGAGGCATTTGACCTAGTCATATGAGGTGGATGACTAGGTCAAGTTAAATAGATGCTTTTGCTCGTTCTAGGGGGGTAATTATAAGTTTTCTGGAATATTTTAGTACTTAACTTTTGTTCTAAGGTTGTTTTTAAGTAAAAAACGTATTGAACATGTATTGTTGTATAGTGACTCATTTTTAATGTAATAATGAACATATTATAAGTATATTGAAACATTCTAATATTATTAAATTAAGACAATGAAAAAAATACATTTATTATTTTTGCTTCTCTTCTTATTACTTGTGAGTTGTATAGAGAAAAACTATACAATAACAGTGGTTGATAGACCAAATATGAACCATCAAAGTAAAAACTATAAAATAGAGCACCTCTTCAAAACTCTAGTTTCATAAAGCTACCTAGTGGTAGTATTAAGCCTGGAGGGTGGTTGAAGAAGTATTTGGAACTGCAACGAGATGGGTTAACAGGACATTTAGGTGAAATTAGTGCTTGGTTGGAAAAAGAGAATAATGCCTGGTTAGAAAAAGGAGGTGATCATGGTTGGGAAGAAGTTCCTTATTGGTTAAAAGGATATAGTGTAATAGGCTATACTCTAAATGATCAATCGATGATAGATGAAACCAAAATTTGGATTGAGTCTGTTTTAGCAAGTCAACAAGAGGATGGTTATTTTGGTCCAATAAATGAACGAAATGGAAAAAGAGAATTGTGGGCTCATATGATTATGCTGTGGTGTTTACAGTCGTATTATGAATTTACTGAAGATCATCGTGTTTTAGATTTAATGACTAATTATTTTAAGTGGCAATTACAAGTGCCAGATGAGAACTTCTTAAAAGATTATTGGGAAAACAGTAGGGGAGGAGATAACTTATTAAGTGTTTTATGGTTATATAATAGAACAGGAGATGAATTTCTACTAGAATTAGCAGAAAAGACACATCGGAATACAGCCGATTGGACACAATCTACAACACTCCCTAACTGGCATAATGTAAACATTGCTCAAAGCTTTAGAGAGCCAGCTACTTATTATGTATTAACTGGAGACTCTTCTATGTTACGAGCTTCGTATAATGTACACGATTTAATACGTAGAACCTTTGGGCAAGTACCAGGGGGAATGTTTGGAGCCGATGAGAATGCCCGTTTAGGTTATATCGATCCTCGACAAGGTACTGAAACCTGTGGATTTGTTGAGCAAATGGCCTCCGATGAAATTATGTTTCGTATAACAGGTGATCCTTTTTGGGCTGAGCATTGTGAAGACGTAGCTTTTAATTCTTACCCTGCTTCTGTTATGCCAGACTTTAAGGCTTTACGTTACATAACTAGTCCGAATCATGTAATGAGTGATTCTGAAAATCATCATCCAGGAATAGATAATAGCGGTCCTTTTTTATCTATGAATCCTTTTAGTAGTCGTTGCTGTCAGCATAATCATACGCAAGGCTGGCCTTATTATATTGAAAACTTAGTGTTAGCTACATCCGATAATGGAGTAGCTATTGCATTGTATGGTGAGTGTAGTAGTACTATAAAAGTAGCTAATAATGTCCCAATTAAGTTATATGAATCGACAAATTATCCATTTGATGAGAAAGTTGTTTTTACAATAGAGACTAACGAACCTGTTCAATTTCCCTTTTATTTTAGAATACCTTCATGGGCTATTGGAGCAAAACTACATATAAATGGAAAGAGTGTAACAGACGAAATAGTACCTGGTAAATATGCTTGTATTGAAAGAGAGTGGAAAAATAATGATGAAGTTGAGCTTCTATTTCCTATGAGTTTTTCAATAAGAGAGTGGCAGGTGAATCAGCAGAGTGTTAGTGTGAATTATGGCCCATTAACTTACTCTTTATATATAAAAGAAAACTATATAGAGAAAGATAGTAAAGAGACTGCGATATGGGATTCAAAATGGCAGAAAAATGCAGATCCTCAAAAATGGCCTACAACGGAAATTTATCCAGCTAGTTCTTGGAATTATTCTTTAGTTTTTAAAAAAGGTGATTTATTTAAAGATTTCAATGTAGTAAAAAGAGAGTGGCCGACTAATAATTTTCCTTTTACTCCCGAAACAGTACCTTTTAAAATAAAAGCCAAAGCACGAAAAGTTCCTTCTTGGACTCTTGATGAAACGGGATTATGTGGTGTGTTACCTTTTGATAATGTTAAGAGAGGTGAGCTGGAAGAGGTAGAGCTTATTCCAATGGGAGCTGCAAGATTAAGAGTGTCTTCTTTTCCTAAAACAATAGAATAAAGAAATTACCTTATAGATATAAAGATAAGATTCTTCACAAGAGAAATAAAAAAAGACCTCTTGTGAAGAATCTTATAAAATGGGTGCTGAGTTATCAGTCTCTTACTAGTTCTGAAACATTGTAGATAATAAATCCTTCATCGCTTACACCTTCAATAATTATAGAATAGGTAGTTGGTGTATCTGCAGTGTAAAAATCGAAGTAGGCGTCTCCTTTGGTTTCAATACGAACATCAGGTTTCCAATAGATGGTTGTTCTTAAGTCAGGTGTCGATGATTTATAGGCTTCGTGGCTATCGTAATGAGGAGAGTAAAACTCTACAGTTTGTTGATAACCTAAAGGTTGAATATTTTTGATGTTATCAGCAGGGGGTGANTTTATAAAACGTCCTTCTTTCATTGTGAATACAATTGAGGGTTTCATATTAGCAACACCAAATCCATCTTTAATAACAAAAGCACTTTCAATATCTTCAAAAACAAGTAGGTCTAAATCGAACTCATCATAATCTCTAACTATATCATCTATTATAATTTGTGCATCCTGGTTTCTAATTTGTGGTTTACCATTCGTAACATAGATGCCTAAGTGAATAAGTAAGGAGCTCATGTTGTTAATGCCAAACTTTTTAAATGACTCCTCATCAAGAATTTCACCTCCAGTTACTGGACTATAATAGCGAGAACGTGTAGCCTCTTTTTTCTTTGCTGTTACAACTAGTTCATCTAAGTCGATTAAACGCATACCATGTTCTAGTACATATTGTTGATCTGCTTTTTTGATGTAACTATTGTCGATAGCGTGATCTTCTTTTTTTCTTAATGGAGGAAGAGTTTCTATTTCGGGTGCTAATTTATCGGGAAATAAATCAAGAATAACCTTATCATTTCCTTTTCCAGTTAAAGCCTCAACAACAATTAGTGTGCTATCAGGAAATTCAAAATCTTTGAAGGTGAAAAAACCTGTATTATTAGCTTCAGTAAGTTGAAAGTCAACAAAGTTATCTTTTATTCCAATCAATTTTACTTGTCCATTTTTTCCTGAGCTAAAGAGCTTTCCTTGAATTCTACCCGATAGAGTTTGACTTAATTCAGGTTCTATAGTAGGGGTTTCATATTCACCCTTTATAACCTTTTCCATATTATATCTTCTCCATCCTTGGGTAAGCATAAGATAGTCAAGGTTTAGCTTATTAGTTCTATCATCTTTGGTGAGATAGGCTGCTGGTGATTCAATGTAACCTTTTAAATCTGAAGACAATAGAAGATAAGAGACGATATTATTACTATTGTTTAATTTAATATCGTTATTATCAATAACAGAAACGGAAAAATTTCCAGATAAAGGCTGCTCATCTTGTGTTGTAATATGGGCTATAGCACGAACCTCTTCACGCCGATCGAAACGATTTTTATTGGTTGTTAATGTGGTTTTTGCTAGTTGTGTATTATCTGAGTTGAAGAGTAAGCGTTCACTCACAATGTTTTTATCTTTATCATAAAGAATAATATTAGAAATACCATAGGGTAGTGTGTTGCTATTGATTGGTAGAAAACTAACTTTAGAATTCCATGGCATGTTATATAGTGGAATACCTCTGCTGTGAATTAATAAATACAGGGAGTCGTTTTCTTGATATGATGCTGATTTATTTACCGAAAGATAGATTTGGTCTTTTCTCCAATTTGCACTGAGGCTATAATGTGCCGTTTGTTCTATAGGAAGATTGAATTTTTTGGTTACACCATCAGCATTTGTACCTACTACATAATAGGTTTTTCCCTCTTCTATAAAACTAGTAAATATTCCCATACCAAAAGAGTTTGTTTTAAACTCTTGCAATACAGTCCCTTCATTATTGATGAGTTTTCCAGTGAGCTGTTCTGAAAGACCATTGGGTTTCATTGCTTTGAAGGCTACTTTTATAGGTGTTCCTGTTAAGTAATGGCCGCCTTCTGGGAAAAAGGATAGATCAAAGTCGTCTTCAGGGTATGGGACAACGATGTACTTTTTATATTTAAGACCATTCACTTCAAAATTAAGGAGCACTGTTCTGAATTTATCTTCTCGAGGAAACCGAAAAGAAATGGAAGATATAAAATCAGCACTTGGGTGAAGCTCACGTACTCTTTTATCACTAAACTCTAGGTTGATTTTATCTGGTTTGATAATTTCTTTTTTAGAGTTATCTATAATTTTAATGGATGCCTTTACTTCTTCATTATTTTTATAGGTAAATTCTGTGGTTGCATCAATTTTTAAAAGTTTAGGGTTAGAAATATAAACAGCTTGTTTGTATAAGTAGTCATCTCCAATATTTTTCATAAACTCAGTATAGGCTCTTATAGAGTATTGTCCTTCAATTAGATTCTCTTCTAAGCTGAGATGTCCATAGAATAAACCCGTGGAATCAGGTCTTATTTTAACTCTGTTTTCAACTTCCCCAAGAGGATTAATTAAGTCAACATATGCATATCGACTAGCATTAGCTTGTTTGTTGAATACAGCATCTACTAAATGAATACGAAACCAAATCTTTTCACCTGAAATATAGTGGGGCTTATCTGTGTGGACATATAACTTTTCTTGCGGATAGACCTTAATTTGCTCTACAAGTTGAGATGATATTTTATTGATGAATAGCTCTTCAATAGGGGATGTCGTAGCTGATTGTTCCTGGGCAATAAGTGTTGTACTAAATAATAAACAGAGTGTAATTAGTAAGGTATTTTTCATGATAATTTAATTATGACCAGTAATTTAAAGGTTGACGGAAACAAAAGGCTCTAATTATTTCAAAGTCTTACACTGTAAAAGTAAGCAATAAGAAAGCGAAATAAAACTGTTTGCTTACAATAATATATAAGACTATGATTTAGGTCAAAGGTTTAAAGTTTTCACCTGAATTTTATTTGTTAATATTAATCATTGAATATTTGAAAACGGATACGGAAATATTTATTTATATGTCTTCTAATTGACGATTATCAGCTCTATATGTCGTATCTTTGCACTCTCAAAGTAAAAAGATATTATTTAGGTTTAATAAGTAAAAGGTATAAGTTATTGAAATGGAGGCATATAAAGGATTTAAAGGCTCTAAGTGGAAAGATCAAATCGATGTAAATAGTTTTATTCTTGAGAATTATACGGAATATACAGGCGACGAATCATTTCTTGAAGGTCCAACTGAAGCGACAAATGAGTTGTGGGGGAAGTTAAAAAATATGTTCAAAGTGGAACAAGAGAAAGGCATTTATGATGCTGAAACTCGCTTACCTTCGCAAATTGATACTTATGGTCCAGGTTATATAAATAAAGACCTTGAAACGATTGTAGGAGTTCAAACAGATAAGCCATTGAAACGAGCTATTTTCCCTAATGGAGGATTGCGTATGGTGAAACAGAGTTTGAAAGAGTATGGATATGAATTGGACCCTGTGACCGATGAATTCTATACTAAATATAGAAAAACTCATAACGATGGAGTCTTTTCTGCATATACAGCAAGTATTCGTAGAGCTAGAAGCAACGGACTTTTAACAGGATTACCGGATGCTTATGGTAGAGGGCGAATCATTGGAGATTATCGTCGTGTGGCTTTGTATGGTGTTGATAGGTTAATAAATGAACGAAAATTACGATTTAAGGAATGTGATCCTACAGAAATGACAGACGATTTAATTCGTTTACGTGAGGAGTTAAGTGATCAAATTGCTGCATTGGGAGCATTGAAAACGATGGCTCAGTCGTATGGATTCGATATATCACAACCGGCTACTACAGCTCAAGAAGCAATACAATGGACTTATTTTGGCTATTTGGGTGCTATTAAAGACCAGAATGGAGCAGCTATGAGTTTAGGTAGGGTAAGTACCTTTTTAGATATTTATGTAGAAAGAGATTTGCAAGCTGGTAAAATCACAGAAAAAGAGGCTCAAGAGTTTATTGATCATTTTGTAATGAAATTACGGATTGTGCGTTTCTTGAGGACTCCTGAATATGATGAGTTATTTTCTGGAGACCCAATTTGGGTAACAGAATCGCTAGGGGGGATGGCTAATAATGGAAAGTCTTTAGTTACTAAAAATAGTTTTAGAATGTTACATACACTCTATAACTTAGGGCCAGCACCAGAGCCTAACTTAACTATTCTATGGAGTGAAAGCTTACCTGAAAACTGGAAAAAGTTTTGTGCAAAAGTATCTATAGATACTTCTTCTCTACAATATGAGAATGATGACTTAATGCGAGAGCAATTAGGTGATGATTATGGTATTGCTTGTTGTGTTTCTCCTATGCGAATTGGTGGGCAGATGCAGTTCTTTGGAGCAAGAGCAAACTTACCTAAGGCTTTATTATATACCATTAATGGAGGAAAAGACGAGAATACGAAGGTATATGTAGTGCCTGAAGGAGAACTAGAGCCAATTAAAGGTGACTATCTTGAGTTTGATGAGGTATGGAATAAGTATGATAAAATGCTTGATTGGTTAGCTGAAACCTATGTTAAGGCTTTAAATATTATACATTATATGCATGATAAGTATTCTTATGAAGCATTAGAAATGGCTCTTCATGATGTAGATATAGTTCGCACTCAGGCTTTTGGTGTGTCGGGCTTATCAATTATAGCCGATTCTTTAGCTGCTATAAAATATGGTAAGGTTCGTATTGTTAGAGATGAAGAAGGAGATGCTATAGACTATATAAACGAGAAGGATTATGTTCCTTTTGGAAATAACGATGAGTTAACAGACCAATTTGCTATTGATGTAATTGAGAAGTTTATGAATAAAATTCGCAATTATAAAATGTACAAAAATGCAATACCAACACAGTCTGTGTTAACTATAACTTCAAATGTTGTTTATGGTAAGAAAACTGGAAATACCCCTGACGGAAGAAGAGCTGGAGCTCCTTTTGCACCTGGTGCAAATCCAATGCATGGAAGAGATACAAAAGGGGCTGTGGCTTCGTTATCTTCTGTAGCTAAATTACCTTTTGAACATGCAAATGATGGAATATCTTATACGTTTGCTATTACTCCAAGTACATTAGGGGGTAATAAAGAAGAGGAAAGGAATAACTTAATAGGATTGTTAGATGGTTACTTTAATGAAAAAGGACATCATTTAAATGTGAATGTTTTTGATAGAGAGCTTTTAATTGATGCTATGGAGCATCCAGAAGAGTATCCTCAATTAACCATCCGTGTTTCTGGATATGCAGTGAATTTTGTGAAGTTAACGAAAGAACAACAGCTTGATGTTATTAATCGTACGATTACAACTTCATTTTAATAATTAAAAGAGTATATTAAGCAGAGAGTTTGTGTAAATTCTCTGCTTTTTATTTTTAAGCTATATGAAGGGTTATATTCATTCCTTTGAGACTTTTGGGACAAAAGATGGACCTGGTATTCGGTTTATTGTTTTTCTGCAGGGTTGTCCATTACGTTGTTTGTATTGTCATAATCCTGATACATGGATTAAGTCTAATGCTAGATACCAAATGACAGCTCAAGAGGTTTTCAGGGAGTATGAAAAGGTCAAGGGGTTTGTTAAGGGTGGTATAACTTTATCGGGAGGTGAGCCTTTGATGCAACCTACTTTTGTTCTTGAGCTATTAAAACTGTGTAAATCTAAAGGTGTTCATACAGCGATTGATACTTCTGGCTACTTATTCAATGAGCAAGTTAAAGATGTCTTAAATTGGACAGACTTGGTGTTGTTGGATATTAAACAGTTTGACGAGGTTAAATATAGAGAACTAACAAGTAGAGAGTTAAAACCTACTTTGGATTTTTTAGCCTATTTAGAAAAAAAGGAGATTGATACATGGATTCGTTATGTATTAGTCCCTGGTTATACTAATCAGAAAGATGATGTTGAGGCTTTAGCTAATTATTTATCTACAAAGCAGAATATTAAGCAAGTTGACGTATTGCCATTTCATCAGTTGGGAGCGTTAAAATGGGAAGAATTAGGGTTGGAATATAAACTCAAAGAGGTGATTCCACCACTAGATGTGGAACAACGAGAGATAGAAGGAATATTTAAGAAAAGGGGGTTAAAAGTGAAAGAAAGAGAGTGATAAAACTACTCTTCATTCTTTCTTCTTCGTAAATCTCTTCCTTCAAAATCACAAAGGGATTTTTTACAATCTTCACTTAGGGGTACAGATTGTTGATTTTCTAAGTCAAAACCGACCATGGTAGATCGACAAACACATTTTATTTCTTGTGTTTTAGTGTCTATGACTTGTTGATAAAGTTGAAAACTTTTTTCGCCAATTTCGGTTACTGCGGTTTGTACTGCAATGCTATCAGAGGCAAAAATAGGTTGAATAAAATCCACATTAATGTGGGCAACAACAATTCCTTCTTTTTTCCAGTTTACTTGTGGATAGGCTTCGCTAAAATATTCTGTTTTACCCAAGTCGTAATAAGTAAAATAGGCAGCATTATTAACATGTCCAAATTTGTCGATATCACTGAAACGCAATTGGATATCTAGTGTGTGATTAAAGTTAATATCTAACATAAGTTTTGCCTTTCTTTTTAAAGTTTGAGCAAAAATACTATTTTTGTATGTTAATCTTCGAGTAATTACCATAAGAAATGATAGAGGATATTAAAAAAGCTTGTGAAGTTATGCAAGCAGGTGGGGTAATATTGTATCCTACCGATACCATTTGGGGCTTAGGCTGTGATGCAACAAATGCAGAGGCTGTTAAAAAAGTATACGATATTAAACATCGTATGGATCAAAAAGCTATGTTGGTTTTAGTGGATTCCCCTGTGAAAATAGATTTCTATGTGCCAGATGTTCCAGAGGTTGCTTGGGATTTAGTTGAGCTAACAACCAAACCCTTGACAATAATTTACTCTAATGCACGAAACTTAGCTGATAATTTAACCGCTTCCGATGGGAGTGTTGGAATACGTGTTACGAATGAAGAGTTTTCAAAACAATTGTGTTTTCGATTTAGAAAGGCAATTGTATCTACATCTGCAAATATCAGTGGCGAACCTTCACCTTCAATTTTTGATGAAATAAGTAGTGAAATTAAGGATCAAGTTGATTATATAGTCAACTACCGACAAAATGATATTTCTCGTGCTACTCCTTCGAGCATAATTAAATTAGAATCTAATGGAGTAGTAAAGGTATTAAGAGAATAAAAAATACCTCTTTATAAATAAGTTGAATATAGAATGGAAAAAGTAAAAACCGGTTGGTTTGATCAAGTTTTAATTTGGCGAGAAGCGTATATTAAGGATAGTCAGTTCATGTTAATACTGAGTTTTCTAGTGGGCTTTTCTACGGCTTGTGCTGCTTTAATTCTTAAGTATTTAATTCATATTATCCAGCATTTGTTGACTAATAATCTTAATATAACAAGTGCAAACTGGCTATATCTTGTCTTTCCTGTAGTTGGTATCTTTTTATCAGGTTGGTTTGTTCGTAATATAGTAAAAGATGATATTAGTCATGGAGTAACTCGCATACTATATGCTTTTTCTAGAAAGCAAGGAAAAATACGTCCACATAATATGTGGTCTTCTATTATAGCAAGTTCTATTACTATTGGGTTTGGAGGATCTGTGGGAGCAGAGTCTCCTATTGTTTTAACGGGTTCTGCAATAGGTTCTAATCTAGGGTCACGTTTTAACATGGAACATCGAAACTTGATGCTATTAATTGGTTGTGGTGCAGCTGGTGCTGTGGCGGGGATTTTTAAGGCTCCAATAGCAGGTTTGGTTTTTACATTGGAAGTTTTGTTACTAGACTTAACAATGACATCTTTAATGCCTCTTTTAATATCATCGGTCACAGCTGCTGTTGTTTCTTATGTTGTTACTGGACAAGAGGCTATATTTAAGTTTCATTTAGATGAACCCTTTGAGTTAAATCGAATTCCTTATGTTATTTTATTGGGTATTGTTTGTGGCTTAGTATCACTCTACTTTACACGAGCCATGAATTGGATTGAGGGTGTTTTTGGAAAATATACTAAACCACTACAAAAGTTTGCTTTGGGTGCTGTTATTTTAAGTATGTTAATATTTTTGTTTCCACCTTTATATGGAGAAGGATATGATACGATTGATTTGTTACTTAATGGAACGACAAAAGCAGAGTGGGAAACAGTAATGAACAACTCTTTTTTCTATGGATATGGACAATTATTAATTCCTTATCTTGTTTTGATTGTTCTATTTAAGGTGTTTGCCTCTAGTGCAACCAATGGGGGAGGAGGTTGTGGTGGTATATTTGCCCCATCACTTTATCTAGGATGTATTGTGGGTTTCATTTTTTCACATCTGTCGAATGATATTACATTTATTCCGACTTTGCCCGAAAAAAACTTCGCTTTAATGGGTATGGCTGGGATAATGAGTGGTGTGATGCATGCTCCATTAACAGGTGTTTTTTTAATTGCAGAATTAACGGGAGGGTATGATTTATTTTTGCCTTTGATGATTATATCTGTGAGCTCCTATTTGACTATTTTAGTTTTTGAGCCACACAGTATTTATTCTATGCGTTTGGCTAAAAAAGGTCAATTAATAACGCATCATAAGGACAAGGCTGTCTTAACCTTAATGAAGGTGGAAAATGTAGTGGAGACAGATTTCGTTTCGGTCCGTCCTGAAATGGATTTGGGAGAGTTAGTAAGAGCTATTTCTAGATCACATAGAAATATATTTCCAGTATTGAATGAGAAAAAACACTTATTAGGTGTAGTTTTATTAGATGATATTAGGAATATAATGTTTAGACAGGAATTGTATCATCGATTTACGGTAGAAAGGTTGATGACAGAAGTTCCTGCTTGTCTTAAGATTTCAGATAGTATGGAGAAGGTCATGAATGTATTTGATGATACAAAAGCTTGGAATCTACCCGTAATAGATGAAGAAAATCGGTACATAGGTTTTGTGTCTAAATCGAAGATTTTCAATTCGTATCGACGAGTGTTAGTACACTTCTCAGAAGATTAAAATATAGATGTTATGAATAAGAGAGATTTAAGAATAGTGTATATGGGAACTCCAGAGTTTGCGGTAACTTCCTTGAAACGGTTAGTTGAAGGAGGTTATAACGTAGTAGGGGTAATTACTGCTCCTGATAGACCAGCGGGTAGAGGACAAAAAGTCCGCCCATCTGCAGTTAAAGAATATGCGGTTAGTCAAAATCTCCCTCTATTGCAGCCTGTTAAGTTACAAGACCCGGATTTTTTAACACAATTAAAATCTTGGAATGCTGATTTGCAAATAGTCGTTGCTTTTAGAATGTTACCCGAGGTAGTATGGGATATGCCACGTTTAGGTACTTTCAATTTACATGCTTCTTTATTGCCTCAATATCGTGGAGCAGCTCCTATTCATTGGGCGGTTATAAATGGTGAAATAGAGACTGGGGTAACTACTTTCTTTTTAGATCATAAAATTGACACAGGAAAAATAATTCTTCAGAAAAAGGTCGCCATTAAGGAAGCAGATAATGTAGGCGTTATTCATGACAAGTTAATGGAATTAGGAGGAGAATTAGTGGTTGAAACGGTTGATGCCCTGTTAAATAATAACATTCAACCTATACCTCAAGAGAAACTTATTGAGGGTGAACTAAAAAATGCCCCTAAACTTTTTAGAGAGAATTGTAAAATCGATTGGACTCAGTCTGTAGAGACTATTTATAACTTTATTCGAGGTTTATCACCTTATCCTTCTGCGTGGAGTCCGATGTTTGTAGCAAGTGAAAACAAAGCAATTGATGTAAAAGTTTTTGCTAGTGAAAAAATTATTCAAAAACACAATTTAGACACTGGAACTATTCAAACAGATGGTAAAGAGTATATTCAGGTTGCTGTTCGTGATGGATTTATAGTTATAAAAGAATTACAGTTACCAGGTAAAAAAAGATTAAAAGTTGATGAATTGCTTAGAGGCTATGAAATAACGAATGATTTTTATATGTTAACTAATAAGAAAAAATAGTATCTTACTACTATTCTAAATAAATAAAAAGATATGAAACCACTAATATCTCCTTCCGTGTTATCAGCTGATTTTGGGTATTTAGCCGATGATATAAAAATGTTAAATGAGAGTGCTTGTGACTTGATCCATATTGATGTTATGGATGGTGTTTTTGTTCCAAATATTTCTTTTGGGTTTCCTGTAATGAAACATATAAAGAAGTATAGTGAAAAGCCTTTAGATGTTCATTTAATGATAGTGCAGCCTGAGAAGTTCATAAGAGAAGTTCAGGAGATTGGGGTAAAATATATGACTGTTCATTATGAAGCTTGTATTCATTTGCATCGTGTAGTTCAACAAATACGTGAAGCAGGAATGAGTCCAGGTGTTTCTATTAATCCTGCAACTCCTGTGTCTTTATTAAAAGATATTTTACCAGAGGTTGACTTAGTTTTAATTATGAGTGTTAATCCTGGATTTGGCGGACAAGACTTTATAGCTAACTCTCTAAATCGAGTTAAAGAACTTAAGGCATTGATAAAAGAGACAGGTTCAAAAGCATTAATTGAAGTTGATGGTGGAGTAAACCTTGAAACAGGAGCTCAACTAATAGATGCGGGTGCTGATGTCTTAGTTGCTGGAAGTGCTATATTTTCTGCACCCAATCCTTCAGATATGATTAACAAAATGAAGAATCTTTAAGTAATCTGTAGGAATGGGGGTATCAATAACACAGCGATATCCCTTACTTCTTCCAACACTATCGCTTATCATTGGAATAAACTTTGGTAAGAAGATCTTTTTTTCTGAATGGATAATCTATCCATCTTCAGCACTATGGTTGTGTCTTCTTTTTCTGGTGTTTTTAATACTTTTCTATCCGATAAAAACATTCAGGTATCGATGGTTTTATGGATTATTGTGNTGTTTTTTCTTTTTGATTTTTGGTTTGTTTCTGTCTATACAAGAATTAACTAAAACAAATTATACTTTTCCTATAACCTCTAGCGTCTATAAAGTACAGTTAGTGAGTTCTGTTTTAGAAACAGATAAATCATTGAGTGTTGATGCTAGAATATTGGCTGTTGGAGATAGTATTGGCTTAAAACCTACATCTCATAATAGTATAGTAAAGTTATTTTTCGAGAAAGATTCGGCAGTTTATAAATTACATTGTGATGATGAAATATTAATTTTTTCTCAATTAAAACAACCTCAATCAAACTTAAATTTTGAATCTTTTGATTATGGTAATTTTTTAAGACTAAAAGGGTTTTCTGGTAGTGGCTATGTGTCAAAAGATAATTGGAGTGTGTTATCAAGCCCATCGAAGCACAGTCTTCGATTTAAAAGTTTGTATGCTCAACAAAAGGTGGTTCAACAATATGAAACATGGGGATTAGATGATGAGGCTTTATCTATAATATCTGCTTTAACTGTAGGATATAAAGACGATTTGACTAGTAATTTAAAGAGTGCTTTTTCTTCGGCTGGTGTTAGCCATGTTTTAGCTTTATCTGGGTTGCATGTTGGTTTTATNTATTTGNTTTTTATGTTTGTGTTGAAGAAAATTGGACGTAACAAACCAAAAATTCAATGTCTGGGTAAGCTTATTATTGTTTGTATATTGTGGGGGTTCGCTTTTGTTGTAGGCGGTTCTCCTTCAGTTGTACGAGCTGTCTTTATGTTTAGTTTATTCACGCTGTCAACTATAATAACTAACGGGGGGGATTCTAAGCAAACTTTATGTATAGCGTGTTTTTTGATGTTACTATATAATCCTTTATGGTTATTTGATGTGGGGTTTCAATTGTCATTTATTGCTGTAGCTTCTATACTTATATTATTACCTGTCGTCAAACCACTCATTGTCTGTAAAACAAGATTGGGGAAATACATTTGGGATACATGTTCTGTATCTTTGGTAGCACAAATTGGGGTTTTACCTATAATTCTTTATTGCTTTTCTTCGTTTCCTCTTTATTTTCTATTGGGTAATCTATTAATTATACCCTTAGTTTCTATTATAGTTTATCTCAGTTTTGTTTCCTTATTAATTTGCTACATTCCATATCTTAGTATTCCTACAGTATATCTATTAAATAAATTACTTTCTATTTTAACTTTTGTGGTGAGGTGGATTGAACAGATTCCTTACTCATCAATAGATAATATTTGGCTTAGTAAAGCAGAGGTTCTGATTCTTTTTCTAGTGCTTATTGCTGTAGCTTATTTATTATATAATCCAAGTTATACCACAATGAGACGCTGTTTAAGTTGTCTAATTATCTTTTTAGTAGTTCATTTTTATTATCAATATAAATCCACACTTAAAACAAGCATTGAGTTTTATAGTGTGAAGAATTGTCCAGCAGTACATTGTATAGAATCTACAGGTGAGAGCTTTTTGCTGCAGGTTAATGATACAGTGGAATATACTAGTCTTTATTCGACTATGAAGAAGTATTGGAGTCATCACCATTTGCACCCAGCTTGTCTATCGGATTCCTGTTATTCGAATACTCTTTTTTACAAAAAACCATTATTGGTGTTTCATGATTATAAAATAGCTGTTGTTGATGTAGATTGTAGGAATCTTGAAGTAAGGTTACCTAAAAGAGTTAATATGATTTACTTGAGTAAGGGGTTTAGAGGCTCTATAAGTGATGTTCTAGCTGTGTTTTCTTCTCCATTAATTATATTAGATAGTAGTTTGTCTTCTTATTTACAAGAACAAATAATTACGGAAAGCAAAGAGAAAAGCATAGAATGTATACCATTATTAACAAAAGGTTCCTGTTGCTTTAGTCTATGATATCTAAAGATTTTTGTATTTTTGTCTATTCAAAATAGAAGTATAAAAATAGAATGCTTAGAAAAGTAATAGAACCTTCCAAAGTAGATCATTTTGTTCGATGGTTTGAGCGAAGTGAGAAAATAGTAATAGTCTCTCATATCTCTCCTGATGGTGATGCTATTGGTTCGTCTTTGGGATTATATCATTTTTTTTCTTGTCAGAATAAAGACGTTGCAGTAATTATGCCTAATGATTTTCCTAACTTCTTAAAGTGGATGCCAGGAAGCGATACGATATTGATTTATGATAAAGAAAAAGACAGATGTGACCAGTTGATAAATGAAGCTGATGTTTTATGTTGTTTGGATTTTAATACACCTAGTCGTGTCGGTGAAATGCAGGATATTATATTAAAAACACCTGCTCGAAAAATAATGGTAGATCATCATCCATATCCTGAGGATTTTTGCCGTATTATTATGTCTTATCCACATATCTCATCCACTTCAGAATTGGTCTTTCGATTAATTTGTGCTATGGGATATTATAGTGAAATATCTCGAGAAGGAGCTATTGGTATTTATACAGGTATGATGACCGACACGGGAAACTTCACCTATAATTCAAATCATGAAGAAATATATCTAATTATCAATCACTTAATTAAAAAAGGGATAGATAAAGATGCTATTTATAGAGCCGTTTTTAATACGTACTCAGTTAGTAGAATGAAGTTGCAAGGGCATATAATGAGTAAAATCAAGATATTTCCATCACATCATGCTTCACTAATCACTCTTACTGAGGAAGAGAAAGATGAGTTTAATTTTGTGAAAGGGGATAGTGAAGGTTTTGTGAATATTCCATTAGCTATTGATGATATCTTCTTATCTTGTTTTCTTGTAGAAGATAATGAGCAAAATATAATAAAGGTGTCTCTTCGTTCTCAAGGAGACTTTCCATGTAATAAGGTGGCTGCTGAATATTTTAATGGTGGAGGACACTTAAATGCATCAGGAGGAGAATTTAAAGGAACGATGAAGGGAGCTATTCAAGCTTTTGAAGATGCTTTAAAAGCTTATGCACCATTACTATGTAAGGGTTAATTTTACAAACCTTAGGTTAAATTAGTAGAACAACCTATTGATTAAGAGAGCTATTTTATAAAAAAATATATATTTGTATAGAAGTATTTATATTCAATGAAAAATATGAAAAAAGGATTACTTTTCTTTTGTTCTTTGTTAACGTTTATATTGTTTTTTGCTTGTGATAATAGCAAAACTTATGCAGAAAGACTAGAAGATGAAAAGAAAGCGATACGTAGTTTTATTAAGGAGCATAATTACACAACGATATCGTTAGAAGAGTTTGAGAAAGATACAATAACAGGTGAAAATGAATTTGTTACATTACCCGATGGTATTTATATGAATATCGTTAGTAGAGGGTCTGAGAATCCAGCAGATACTATAAAAGCTGGGCAAAATGTAGTTGTTCGTTTCACTGAATATGACATTATTCAAAAGTATATTACGGAAGCCTCTAATTATGGAAACCCAGTTGAAGAGTATAACAACTACCCTGATATGTTCCGATTTGATCAGGTAGGAACAACAGTTTATGGAGAGTTTATAACAGGGGAATTAGGTGTAGGTTATAATATGTATCGTACGTATGGGTCTACTTCTGTTCCTGGTGGTTGGTTACTTCCTTTAAGATATATTCGTAGTGGAGCTCACATCAAACTGATCATTCCTTCTAAGATGGGACACATTTCTGCACAGCGTACAGTTTTTCCCTATTTTTACGACATGCGCAATATAAAATTAGAGAAAAACTAATAAATACATAAACAACTTATTAACATGACACTTATAAAATCAATCTCTGGTATTCGAGGAACTATTGGGGGACAGGTAGGAAATGCTTTTACTCCGTTGGACATTGTGAAATTTACTTCTGCTTATGGAACCTACATGAGAAGATGTCAGCCGATAAAGAATAATAAAATTATTGTTGGTCGCGATGCTCGAATATCTGGTGAAATGGTTAGAAACTTAGTCGTTGGTACCCTAATGGGAATTGGTTGGGACGTTGTAGATATAGATTTGGCTTCTACTCCAACCACTGAAATAGCAGTGATGAAAGAGGATGCAGCGGGGGGCATTATTTTAACTGCCTCGCATAATCCAAAACAATGGAATGCATTAAAGCTTCTAAATGGCAAAGGGGAATTTCTGAATGCTGAGCAAGGAGAAGCCGTGCTTGATTTAGTAGAGACTGAGGATTTTGATTATGTTGAAGTGGATAACTTAGGAAGTTATAAAAAAGATTTGTCTTATAATCAAAAGCATATTGATAGTGTATTAGGTTTAGAATTAGTTGATGTAGAGGCTATTAAAGCTGCTAATTTTAAGGTGGCTATTGATTGTGTGAACTCTGTAGGTGGACTTATACTTCCTGATTTACTAAAACAATTAGGTGTTGAAAAAATAGAAAAACTACATTGCGATGCTACAGGTCATTTCGCACACAATCCAGAACCGTTAGAGGAGAACCTCGGTGATATCATGAAGTTGATGAAGGAAGGTAGCTTAGATGTTGCTTTTGTTGTAGATCCTGACGTGGATCGTTTAGCATTAGTAGCAGAGAACGGTACGATGTATGGTGAGGAGTATACTTTAGTTACTGTTGCTGATTATGTATTGAAACATACTCCCGGAAATACGGTTTCAAATTTGAGCTCAACAAGAGCTTTACGTGATGTTACAAAACGTTACGGAATGAATTATAGTGCTGCAGCTGTAGGAGAGGTTAATGTGGTTGCTAAAATGAAAGAAACGAATGCAGTTATTGGAGGTGAAGGAAATGGTGGAGTTATCTACCCTGAAAGTCACTATGGTAGAGATGCTTTGGTTGGTATAGCTTTGTTTCTATCGCATTTAGCTCATGAGAAGAAGACTGTAAGTGAATTAAGAGCCACTTATCCTGTCTATTTCATGTCTAAAAAACGAATTGATTTAACCCCTGAAATTGATGTCGATGGCTTATTGGATAAAGTCCAAGAACACTTCTCAGATGAAGAAATTAATACCGTTGATGGTGTGAAAATAGATTTTTCTGATAAATGGGTTCATTTACGAAAGAGTAATACAGAGCCAATCATACGTGTATATAGTGAAGCTCATACGAAAGAGAAAGCAGATACTATAGCAAATGAAGTTATTGCTGTAATTCAGCGTATGATCTAACGAGATACTTGTTATAGATGATATAGTAATTCCGAAGGTACTTATAGCTTAAGTAACTTCGGAATTTTTTTTATGGTATTAATAAAGAAGAATCACCATAGCTAAGAAAACGAAAATCATGATTTAGTGCAAAATCATAAATCTTCTTCCAATTATCTTCTTTTACAAAAGCAGACACTAGTAAAAGTAAAGTGCTCTGTGGTTGATGAAAGTTTGTAATCATCGCTTTAACTAGTTGGTATTCATAACCAGGAGCTATAATTATACGCGTATGTGTGTTTAATCTATCAAGTTGGTGTACTGTTAGATAGGTGAGTATGTTGTGTAAGGACTCTAGAGCTGTTAACTTGTGTTGTTGCTCATAGGCCTGCCATTGATTAATAGCTAGTTCATCTTCACTTGCATTTGGGTGATCTTGTAAAAAGACTCCAATATGATAAAGACTTTCTAATGTTCTCACCGATGTAGTACCTACAGCAATTGCTTGTCCTTTGTATTGTATTAGCTTTTCTATGACTTCTCTACGTACAGTGAAGTATTCTGTATGCATCTCATGCTTACCTATTTCATCACTTTTTACAGGTCTAAAAGTTCCAGCACCTACATGTAGTGTGATTTCCTCAATTGCTATTTCACTCTTTCTTATACTATCTAAGACACGAGGTGTAAAGTGTAGTCCAGCTGTAGGAGCTGCTACAGATCCTTTTATCTTAGAATAAACAGTTTGATACGTTACTTTATCTGTTTCCTCTGTTTTTCTATTTAGATAAGGAGGAATAGGTAGTTCTCCAAAGGCTTCGAGAATATCAGTGAATGTAAAATTAGAATTATCCCAATGAAAGTTTACTCGATGACCTGTTTCATGGGCTTCACCTCGTGTAGCTGATAAAGTTACTTTTTCTCCTTTAAGAACGAGCGATTGTTTAAGTGTTCCCTCTTTCCATTTCTTTAGATTCCCTATCATACAATACCAAGAGACCTCTTCTTTTGATTGAAAATTAAGATTGTAATCAGTGGGGGATGCTGGTTCTAAACAGAAAATCTCTATCGTAGCACCCGTCTCTTTTTGAAGGCGTAGCCTTGCTTGTATAACTTTGGTGTTATTAAAGATCATCAAAGAATCTTTGGGTAGGAAGTTTGCCAAGTTATGAAATCGGTCTTCCGTAATTTGTCCTTGTTTATAAATGAGCAGTTTAGATTCATCTCTGACAGGAAGTGGAAACTTAGCTATACGTTCCTCAGGAAGTTGATAATTGTAATCTTTAATTTGAATTTGTTGAGGCTTATTTTTCATTTATACGTTTCTTTTGTAGCACAAAAATAGCGATATTAGCTGAGATAATAGATCAGTTCAATAAAATCTGATCAAATATAAAAGATTGAAGTTATGAAGATAGGTGATAAAGTACGTTTTTTAAACGATGTGGGTGGTGGAGTCATCAAAGGATTTAAAGATAAAGGAACTGCTTGGGTAGAAGATGAAAGTGGTTTTGATTTCCCCGTTCCCTTACATGAACTAGTTGTGATTGAGACGGATGATTATAATATTGAAAAAAAAGGAAGTGCTACAGACTCAAAAAGGGCTGAAAATTTAATAGCTGGGACTGTAAAGATTGAAGAGCCTTCGCTGGAAGTAAGAGGTAGAGATAATCTAAATGTGTTCTTAGGTTTTGTACCTGAAAATAGTAGACAATTACAAACAACAGACTTTGAGAGTTATCTTATAAATGATAGTAATTATTATCTCTATTATACGTACCAGAATGAGTTGGATGGTGCTTGGCAATTGAGAAGTCATGGATTACTTGAGCCAAACTCTAAATTGCTAATAGAGAAGTTTGATAAAATACGATTAAATGAGTTAGAGCAAGTTGCTATTCAGTTAATTCCTTTTAAACACGCTACAGGATATAATCTTAAGCCAGCTGTTTCTGTAGAATTAAAAATAGACGTAGTAAAGTTTTATAAATTACATGCATTTAAAGATACAGAGTTTTTTGTGGAATCTGCTTTACTTTATGATGTTGTTAAAGATGATGTTTCTGTAGATCCGGTTGTTATTGATCCTGTGTCTATTGAAGAAGCTATAGCTTTTCAGAAAAAAATTGATGCTCCTATAAAGAAATCTATAAGAAGACGTAAGGAGAAGAATAGTATTCTTGAAGTGGACTTACATATCCATGAGCTTTTAGATACTACTCAAGGAATGAGTAATAAAGATATATTAGAATATCAATTAAAAGAGTTTCACAAGGTAATGGAAGAAAATAAAAGNAATAAAGGGCAGCGAATAGTTTTTATTCATGGTAAAGGAGATGGTGTGCTTCGCAAATCTCTTGCCGATGAGATTCGAAAGAAATATAAAAAATGTATTTCTCAAGATGCCTCATTTAAGGAATATGGTTTTGGTGCTACAATGGTAACCATACGTTAGCTCATTTTCTTTTAGAGTTCATAGATAGGATGTCTTTTTATTTAGGCATCCTTTTTTTATGCAATGAATTATATGTAATGAGGGTTTATTTTATAGATCTTTTTCTGATAGATGATGTGTAGACACCTATTAGGCAAAGAATAGAGCTTATAATAAAAGTTATTCGCATTGCTGATATTAAATACCTAGCTTCTACATTTTCAAAAGAGTTATTACCTATGGTCATAGAGAAAGCAAGCATTGCTAGTCCCATACTAAATGCTTGTCCTGTAAGACGCATCGTTCCCATACTTGCTGATGCACCACTATAATCCTTTTTAGTTACCGATCCCATAATGACATTAGTGTTAGGCGATGAGAATAGACCAAACCCAAAACCTAAAACAATCAGAATGGTAATTATATATGCAAAGTGGGTAGTAGCAGAAAGGAATATGAGGCAAATGAGTCCTATGAATACTATAAACATGCCAATAGTAGCTAAAATGGTGGGTGATTTTCTGTCCGATAAACTTCCAGCTTTGATGGTAACCAGTGTCATAATAATAGGTTGTGCAACCAAAATTAATCCTGCATCTCGAGGAGATAGTCCTCTGGCATATTGTAGATAAATACTCAACATAAAGGATACGGCAAAAGTTGAAGCGTAGTTAATTAAAGCAGAGAGTAAAGACATTCTAAAGACACGATTACCAAGAAATAGTTGAATGTTAAATACAGGGGATTTTTGTTTCTTTTCATAATATCCGAAATAGAACAGAAGAAAAGCACCTCCTAAAGTTAATATGAAGCCTTGTGTTTGAGGTAGCGTGGAGAATCCATAGATAAGTGCAGATAATCCTATGGCATAAAGAGTCGCACCCCAGTAGTCAAAGGAGTATTGTTTATCTGTTTTCCAATTGTCCTTGATGTAAAAAACAGCTCCAATCATTGCTATAAAACTAATAAGTGCAGAAGCAAAGAATATACTTTTCCAACCTAAGTATTGTGTTAGTCCTCCTCCAATTATTGGAGCTGATGCTAAAGAAAAATAAACTGCTGCTGTATTAATACCTAATGCTTTTCCTCTCATTTGTGGTGGCGTTTTAGATACTAATATGGCATTAGATGTACTAAACATCATCGCACTGCCAACACCCATAATAAAGCGATGAATTAATAGAAGTGTTCCAGAGTTTGAAAACCCAGAAAAAAGGGAAGATAAAAAGAAAAACAATAGACCAAGAATAAATATTTTCTTTCGGCCCACTATGTCTGATATTCGTGCGGATGGAATTTGAAAAATAGCTGTAGAGAGTAAATAAATAGTTTGAAGCCAACCTACTGTAACAGCTGTCAGCTCTAGCTCTTTATTTATGTATGGAATTGGGATCACCTGCAAAAGTAGGGGGGGAGATATCAAAAATATTATCTTTGTAGAAAAATCAAACCTATGCAAGATTCTCAAATGTTACTCGAAGTGGTTCG
>JGI24707J26582_10000340_pt1 | contig 35565 bp, 29 predicted proteins | sample BioPla1DNA1_FD_26582 | JGI IMG/M metagenome (IMG submission 26582)
ATAGTGCTGCAGCTGTCGGGCTTCAGTAGTCGAAGGACTATGCAGCAACAAGCCCTTATAGGGCTTTACATACCACTTGTTTTACAAGTGGTTATGATAGATTGTTATTGTATTTCTACTATACCCTCAGTAAGACCGGTATTTTTTACTATTTTAATTGCGGCAGATTGAATGCCACCTACAACTTTTAATTCACCGATTCCATCTGTTTTATTTACATGGAAAAAAATAATTCCTTCATAAAGATCTGAAATATTAACTACATTGTTTTTCTTACTTACTGTAAAAGTTAAAGGAATATTTTGTTTTAACTCGCCAACTTGTATTCCATTAAGAAAAACAGGTCCTTCCATTGCTTTTCTTGTACAAGAAATAGAAACTTGTTTTGGTATGTTTAAATCTTTTTGAGAATCAATAGACTTAATAAAAATCTCTTTTTCTTGTGGTTTTTCTGTAGGATAAACCATTTTTATTGGTAAACCATTTTCATCTTTTCTTTTTTTAGTTTTAAATAAATTGACAAATGACATAATAATTTGAAAAAAACCATAAATTATTAATCCATAAAACACAAAATACTCACTAGTAATAGATAAAACAATACCTAAACCAAAAGCTAAAACACCTAATAAAAATTCACCCCAAAAACTTCCCATGATATTAAGCCTCCTTTTAAAATATCTAATTTTATAATAATAAAAGATTAAGTTTATTTGTCTGCTTGTAGCATACAATTGTTTTTTTCTTTAGTAGTATTGTTTAATCATAAAGTAGAGGTGTAAAAGATGGAGATAATTTATACAATCATTGGATCATTTATAATTGTTTCAACAATATTTTTTCTTATAGTTATTATTCCGGTATTTTTTGGTAAAGTGTTTTTACGTTGGTCAAAAACAAGAGTAAATTATGTTTTTTCTCAATCATTATCAACTATAGTTGCATCAGTAATTGGCTCGTTAGTTTTAACTGCCTTTGTTTTACTTGTGGGTGTGATTTTTAATCAAGAGTGGGCTTTTTCAGGAGGAATATTACTTGTATATACATTTTGGATAGCTATTAAAACGGTAAAACAAAACATTTTAAGTTCTAAAAGAATGTGAAAATAAGGAGTTTTTATGGGATTGTTTAATTTAATAAAAAATAAAATAAAGGAAAGTAATCAAAAAAAATATTATTGTATAACTACAATGAGTGGTGCTGGAACTCCATTACCAATGCATATTCTTATGGAATTAGAAAATGAAGTTTTAGATGGTGCAATGAAAACTCTTTTCAAAGATGTTAATTTTAATGTGGCATATAAGACAGCTATAGATTGTGAACATCAAAAGAAAACACAAAGTTTTCATACAATGGATCAAATTGATGTAGTACAAACACCATTAACATGGCTTTCTATAGAAACTGGGATAAAATATCCTGTTTTTCAATCTATGCTTGGAAAAAGTTTATTTATTACAAAAGAAATAATTCAATATAATACATATGGACAAATAAGAACAGCAAGTTGTACTGTAGTCTTTTATTTTCCTTAAAAGTTCTTTATTATTTACATAATAAAAAAATATCTTAAAAACAATATAAACCAATTAAATATTCAGTTACTTTTTTGACTAAAACTTTTTGAAATAAAAGTATATAATAATAGTGTTATATATGTCGAATAATGTGTAGACTGAGTATTTTTTTTGGAGCGGTTATATGGGGACTAACAATAAAAAAGGTAAAAAACCTTTTGATACCAAGCTTATGCAAGAAAAATTAAAAGGAGATACTTTCCCAGATGATTGGGATGATTTTCTTGATGATAATATAAGAATTTTTTTTGATGAGCTTTTAGAGAAAACCGGTCTAAAGAAAAGCGAAATAATACGTAAAGCAAATCTTTCTAGAGTTTATGGTTATCAACTTATGGAAGGAAGAAGAAGAGGCAAAAGAGATTATTATATTTTGCTTGCTTTAGCTATGTCTTTAGATTTAAAGACTACTCAAAGAATGTTAGCTATTGCTCAATATGGGGCTTTACATCCATTAATAAAACGTGATGCGGCTATAATATTTGCGATAAATCATAAATACGACATTATTAAAGCATATGAATTTATGTGCTCTTTAGGTTTACAACCTTTAGATGATGGAACAGAAAATTAATAAGTTTTTTTCTTTGTATGCAAAACGCAGACATCATTTTAAATATTAAGTGATATTGTTTTTTTAGATTTAAGCAATATCTATGTGGAGGACAAAATGAACCAAATAATGAAACCTATAAAAAAAGTACTGTGCAAGTGTTTGGTTTTGATGCTGATACTTAGTGGTTGTGGTACTAAAGAAAGTGATATACCTACTGCTTCAGATATTTCACAAATATCAACGGCTGCCGGTTTTTTAGCGGCTAAAGTTGAAGAAGATGAAGGGTTTATTGCAGGAAAAGATGGAAACAATAAAACTCAAAATTATGCTTATTTATATGATAATGCAGTAGCAGTAATTGCTTTATCTCATGCTGGAGCATATTGGCATATGCAAATGATTGCGGATGCAATTGTATTTGCTCAAAATCACGATAGAGCATTTAATGATGGAAGACTTAGAAATGCTTATATCTCTGGTAATCCAAAAAGTGATTCTGGATGGTCTATTATAGCTGGTGAAGTTACTATAAGATTACCTGGTTTTTGGAAAGATGGTAAATGGCAAGAAGATGCATATGCTGTTTCTACTTCTTCTGGTAATATGGCATGGGTTATTTTAGCTCTTTGTACAGCAGCTAAAAATTCACCTTCTGAAAAAGCTTTAGAATATACTGAAGCTGCAGTTAAAGCTGCAGATTTTGTCCTTACTTTAAAATCTGATACTGGAGGATTTACAGCTGGTTATAAAGGTTGGGATGATAATCAAGAAAAAGTTAATTATAAATCAACAGAACATAATATTGATCTTATTTGTGCTTTTAGGGCTCTTGCTAGTTTGATTTATGAAGATAACCCTACAAAAGCTAAGGAATATCAAAGTGCCGCAAACCATGCGGAAGAATTTGTTTTTTCAATGTATGATGATGAACTTAAATGTTTTTATACTGGTACAGAAGCTGATGGTGAAACCATAAGTGAAGGAGTAATTCCTCTTGATACAAATTCTTTAGCAATTATGGCACTTAATGACAAAATTGATAATGCATATGACATTATTTCTTATGTAGAAGATATGATGACAGTTGGAGATGGTTTTGATTTTAGTGCAGGTGATTTAGATGGTATATGGAATGAAGGAACAGCTCAAATGGCTATATGCTATTTAATAGTTAATGCAGATGAAAAATATGATGCAATCATTGATTATCTAAAAACACAAGAATATAAAGATGGAAGTATTCCTGCCGCAGATAGAGATGGAGTATCAACAGGCTTTGTTGTTTCTGGATCAAATGTATTATGGGAATACAACAATACACAAAGTATTGGTGCTACAGGATGGTATGCATTTGCACAAATGAAAATTAATCCTTTAGATATAGGGGAATAAAAATGTCTTTTAAACAAAGAAAAAAAAGAATTCCAGAGGTATTTGGCAACGGTGTATGTGGAGTGTGGCCTTATATTGTTGCATTAATTTTAAATGCTGTGATTCATATTATTTTCTTTGTTTTACATGGTTTTAATTTTTATAATTTCACAAGACTTTTTCTATCCTTTTTATTTTTTATTTATCCTTTTTATTATACGGCTGATGTGCTTTGGTCATTACAACCTTCAGTTTGTGGTATTCTTTCTGGAAAATTACAAATTAATAGAAAGTATTATATGAATTTCGCAAAAAAAGAAGTTGAGTCTGGATCACTTTTACCAGTTACTATTAGTATTCCTGTATATACTGAAAGTAATGATGTAATTTTTGAAACAATAAGACAAAGTATTAGTGCTATAAAAAGATATTATAAATTTAGTAATAAGCCATCTAATATTATTGTGTCTGATGATGGAATTGCAGTAATGTTAAATGGATCATGTACTAAAGAAAAAGCTGATTATATTGTAAAAACATATTTGGAAAATAAATCTTCTCTTAGTGAAAATGAAGTAAAGGCAGCTCAAAGAATAATATTTTATCGTGAAAATAAAATTTCATTTGTTGTAAGACCAAAAGAAAATAGGGCAGGATTGTTTAAAAAGGCTTCTAATTTAAACTATACATTACGCTTAGGAAACTATATTGCTAAAGGAAATGATATAGATTTAATTAATACTGAGTTTAAAGATGGTTATTATGAAGGAAATGTAATTACAAATGAAATTATTTTATTGTTAGATAAGGATTCTGGAGTAAATGAAAGAATTATTGAATTTATAGTTCCAGAATTTGGAAGTGATGAAAAACTTGCTTATGTTCAATGTGCTACTAAAGCTGAAAATATGTATGATAATTATTATTCATATGCTACAGGTCATCAAATCAATAATTTGTTTCATAATATTTGGCCATGTAAAGCACTTCAAGGTTATTTTGTTCCTTTGATAGGTCATAATGTATTTATAAGAAAAAGTATATTAGAAAAAAGTGGACTTTGGTCAGAAAATAAAGTTTCAGAAGATTATGATAAAGCAATTTGTTTTTATAATATGGGTTATCATGGTAAATATGCTCAAATAAAAGGACTTGAATTTACTGAATATGCAAGTAGAACTTTTGTGGAAGAAACAGGTAGACAAAGAAGATATTCATATGGTCTTTTTGAAATGATATTTGATGGAACAATTGCATTAGGTAAGTCAAGAAAATGTGATATGTTTTATATGATACTTTACTTTTTTTCAACAATTAATCAAGTTATGTTAATTCCAACTGTATTATTTGAATGCTATTTTGGAAATATTTATACCTTATGGGCTGGCTTTATTTTTTGTAATATAGCTTTTATTGTTCTTCCAGGAATAAGGGGGATAATTATGCATCGACGATTGCCTAAAGAATATTCTGAAAAATTTATTCATACTTTAATTATTGCTTTTTCATTTGTTGGTCATTCATTCTCTATTTTTTGTGGAGCTTTTCGATATTTTATAAATAAAGTTAAAAAGAATTTAACTCCATTTCCATCAACAAATGTAGATAAGTTTGAATATTGTTTTAATGATGGAATAAAGTTAATGGTTGAATATTTTAAAAATAATAAAGCTTTTCTTTTAATTGCTATTCTTTGTTTAGATAGAGGAATATTTTTAATTACTAGAAAAGGAATTCCTTTTATAACTCAAATTACATATTGTTATATTTTATTTTTTGTAGTCTTTATTCCTTTTTTACTTACACCACAGCTTTTTTCTGGATTGAAATTAAGAATGAATTTTGCATTTCCATCAAGAAATAATAAATACTTTGATGATGATATTTATCAATATCATGAAATAGAGATTATAAATAGTGAAATTGAACCTGATAGTTTATCTTCTAATAAAGAAGTTGATGATGATATAAGAGCATTTTTAAATACGTATGATGAAACTCTTCAAGAAATACTTTTAAATGAAGACATTCCAAAAGAAATAACTGAAAACTATACTTTTGAAAGTTGTATTCGTAAAGATGATGAAGGCAAAAAAGAAATATATCTTTTAAGAAGAAAGAAAGATAATGTAAAAGTTTTATTAAGAATAACTAAAAATTATCCTGAAGAAGATGCGGTTGAAGAAGCTAAACTTTTAAAAAAGCTTAATCATCCAAGTATTCCTAAAGTATATGCATATTATGAACAAAATGAAAAAAAATATATTTTACGTGAATATATTGAAGGAAATTCTTTATATGATGTTGTTAAATCAAGAGGTATTTTAAATATAAGAGATATTTATAAAGTTATTATTAAACTTATAGATACTTTAAAATATCTACATTCTCAAAACCCACCTGTTATCCATAGAGATATTAAGCCACAAAATATTATTGTTGGAAAAGATGGAAATATTCATCTTATTGATTTTGGTATAGCTAGATTACATAAAGAAAGAAGAAAGCAAGATACATCAGTCATTCTTACATTAGATTATGCTTCACCTGAACAATATGGATTTGCACAAACAACACCTTTATCTGATATATATTCACTAGGAGTAGTAACTTTGTTTATGGCTACAGGAAATACAATTAAATCAGATCTTGAATCACAAATAGTTAATAATAATTTGCGTTATATGATTGAAAGATGTATTGATTTTAATCCTAAATCTCGTTTTCAAAGAGTTGATGAAATTCAAGAATATATTAAAAATAAAGGTTTAAAATCATCGGATGTAAACAAGAAGTGGAAATTAGGACTAACTTTTGTAGTAGTATCTATTATTTTAAGTATATTTTCTTATAATATTGGAATTTATTTTGGAAGAAATAAAGGTGAAAATATTGGTTATGATAAAGGTTATTTTGCGGGGTATGCAGATAGTTATGAGTTAATGCCAACTTTTAAAGCGAATAGTACTTATCTTGATGAAAAAAATATTATAAATAATATGTTTGTAAATGATAATGTATTTACTGCATATTATAATGATTTAATATTTTATATACATGAAGGTGATATATATAAAATGTCTGATAATGGTATAAATTCAGAACTTTTAATAAATGATACAAAAGCTGAAATGTTGAGTTTTGATAATGGATGGATATATTATTCTTCAGGTTCTAAGATTATTCAAATAAATTTATATACCTTAGAAAGTCATACTCTTTACGAAAATATTCCTGGAAAGTTATATGTTATTGATGATAATTATTATATAAGAAATAATAATGGACTTTATAAGCTTGATATTTCTAATGGAAATATGACATTACTTAATAGTTTAAATAATTATAAACAAATTAGTGTTTTTGAAGAAAAATTATATTTTATAGATAATCAAAAGTTATTTAGTTCTGATTTAAATGGTGATAATGTAAATGAAATATTAGGAAACAATGTTGAAAGCTTTTGTATTTTTGAAGATTATATTTTTGTAATAGTTAAAAATGGAAATTTAAATGAAATAGTTAAAATAAACATAAATGATTATGATATGTTATTACTTGCTGAGATAAATGCATCAAAAATAAATGTTACAAATAAAGGAATCTATTTTATTGATGATTTTGATAATACATTAAATGTTTATTCTTTAGATGGTAAGATACAAACTAAAATATCTAAAAACAGAGTATTAGATTTTAATGTAATTGGTGATTGGATTTTCTATCATAATAGTATGGATAACAATAGATTATGGTGTATAAGAGTCGATGGAACAAATGATCATCCTATCCAAGGGAGGGAATCTTAATGACTAATAAAACAAAATACAATTGGAAAAACCATGTAAATCGTTCTGTTTTTGATATTGTTTTAGAAGATGGTGTAATAAAAACAAATGATATTTATTATATTGTAGAACAAGTTTGTTTATTACCTGAGATAATTAATGAAGATGATTTATCAAATGTTAGTAAATATGTACATCCTAAAAATGTAATTGTAAATATTACAGGGACTGTTTATTTAGAAAAAGAAAATGTACCAATGTCTTTAAGAGAAGCATACATACCACCAGAACATGATGTAACTTCTAGTTCAATAATTTATTCCTTAGGTATGATGATGCTTTATATGGCAACAGGTAATGTTAAAAAAAGTGATTTAGATATTTTTGTTGAAGATGATAATCTTAAAACCTTAATAGGACACTGTATTGCATTTGATCCTAAAGATAGATATAAAAAAGTTGATGAACTTTTAAATGATATAAAACGTGTTAAAAGAGGTTTTAGAAAAACAGGAAAACTTTTTTCTAAAGTTTTTATAGTATTACTTTTAGTGACAATTGGATTTTATTTTTATAAAAATGGTGAATCCTTAGGTGAAGTAAAAGGAATAGAAACAGGTTATGAAAAAGGATATGTTTATGGTTATGAAAAAGGATTTGTTGATGCTCCAGGAATAGGTATTAGAGGTTCTTCTTTTAATCCTGTTAATGGTAATCTTTTTGGAAATATGAATTTAGAAAAAGGAGCTATTACAGCTTTTAGTAATGATGAAGTTTTCTTTGTATATGAAAATAATATTTATCAAATGAATCAATATACAGAAGATACAAAAATTATTGTTAGTGACATTGATGCATATGGATTAAATTATTATGATGAGAATTTATATTATTCTACTGATGAAAACATTTATAGATTTTCATTAAAAACAATGAAATCAGAAGTGTTTTTGGAATCTAAAAATGGATTGTTATATATTGTAGATGATGAATTTTATTTAAATGATATTTTTAATACAGGATATTTATATAGAGTAAATAAAGATAATAAGGAATTAACTCAGTTAAATGGGATGGATAAATATATTAGTTTAAATATTGTAAATGATAAATTATTCTATATTGATGCTGAAAAAAATAATAATATTTATAGTTGTGATTTTGATGGAAGTAATCAAAAACTTATTAATAGTAATAGTTTTGAAAGTTTTAGTATATATAATGATAAAATTTATGCGTATGCTATAAACTTTAAAGGTGATGTAATTGATTATTCAATGAGTTTTTTAATAAATATGGATTTAGATGGAGGTAATATAGAAGGCTTTACAAATATTCCGGCTTATAATATTAATGTAAATGATGGCGGAATATATTATATTTCAGGGAAAAATAAGGTGTTAAAATGGATGTCTTTGGATGGAAAGACACAGTACACAATATCATCTTTACCTACTAAAGAATTTAACATAGCAAAAAGATGGATCTTTTATATAAATGAAGAAGATAATAGTCTTTGGAAAGTAAGTATTGATGGATCTAAAAATAGTAGAATTTCTTATTAATATAAAAATGTAGTTTAGTCATAAAAACAGTAAATCAAAAAGATTTATTGTTTTTTTGTATGCTTTTAGCAGACAACTGCTTTATCAATTGAATATATATTATAAGTAACAATACTGTAATACAGAAAAGGAGATGGAAAATATGATTTGTGCAAAATGTAAAAAAGAGATACCAGAAGAAGCTACGGTTTGTCCACATTGCAATGAAAAAGTTGAAACTATAGATTCATCTTTAGAAGAAACTGAATCAAAAGAAACTATACAAGACAACAATTTATCTAGTGAAGAAGAAATAATTAATAATAATGAAACAGATTCGATTGATGAAGGAGAGTCAAGTATTGATAATGAAAATGATTTAAATATTTCAAAAGAAGAATCTATTGAAGAAAGTAAGCCGATAGTTGAACCAATAAAAGCTAAAAAGAATTTTTTAGATAAAAAAATATTGATAATTGTTGCTAGTGTAGTAGCTATTATTGTTCTTGTGTTTGTAACAATTCATTTTGTTAATGACAATAAATATAACAAAGGATTAGAAATGCTTGAAAATAAGAATTATCAAGAAGCTTATACAATTTTTAGTTCTTTAAAATCATACAATGATTCATCAGATAAAGCTGAATATGCACAAAAGGGTATTAAATATGTTGAAGCAAAAGCATTAATGGAACAAGGTGATTATGTTGAAGCTGAAAATATATTTAATTCAATTGATGATTTTGAAAATTCAAAAGATTTATCTTTAAACTGTCAATCAAATAATAATTATAAAAATGCATTAGCTTTAATAGATAGTACAGATTATCAATCAGCTCTTGATTTGTTATATCAAGTTAACTGTATTTATATAGATGGTTCTGATAATCCGGATTATGAATGTGAAAATATAATTAAATATGTTGAAGCAATCAATGCTTTTGGAAATGGTCAAAATTATGAGGCATATAAAAAATTTATTAGTCTAAATGATTTTAAGGATTCTAGTCAAAAAGCATCAGAATGCATAGTTCCTAAACCTAATACTGGAATAACTTATCATAATGAAGCATACAAAGGGTCAGCTTGTTCACTTAAAATTGTACCTACATCTGATGGAAGTAGTACATATTTCAAAATTTATGATGAAACAGGTACAGTATTAATCGCAAACATTTTCATTAATGCTGGTGATACTTTTAAAATCAACTTACCAGCAGGAAAATATACACTAAGATCTGCTTATAGTTATAAAGATTGGTTTGGAGAAGTCGATATGTTTGGTGATGAAGGAATATATCAAAAAATAAAAGCTAATGATACAAGCGAAATCTTTACTTTAGAGAAAAATTGGGATTACACACTTACATTACGTACATTAAATCCAGAAGGAACACCAATTCCTACTAAAAATATAGATAAGGATTCATTTTAAAAAGGAGAATAATATATTATGAAAAAAATATTAATTGGAATACTAACACTATTGTTTGTTTTATCAATAAGTGGATGTGGAAAAGATGAAGCAAGTGATAATGAATATAAATGGGTATCTTATACCCTTACAACTGAAGGTATACGTGAATACAATAAAGAAGAAGATACATTTTTGTCAGAGTCAGCACCAGTTGGTCAACGTTATATCGTTGCTGAATTTATGGGAAAGAATATGATGGTTAAGGCAGAAGATATTAATTGGGATAATCTTGATAAGTTAGTTCTTGTTGATGAAGAAGGTAATGAAATAATGCCAGGATTATTTAGTTTGTGGGGTATAGAGTTTGATGATAAAGAATTTACTTTTATTACAAATGAAGAACAAGAAGGATTTAGATTGATATATGTGGTTGATGAAAATATAGAGTTAGATAATTTAAAACTAACTCTTAAATAAAAACTATAATTAACATTTATATAAGGAGGATATAAACATGAGCGAATTAAAAGCTGTGGAAATAAATGTTTTTGGAAAAAAACCAGATGCTAAAGAATTAGAACATTATTCTAATCTTACATATGGAAGTGGATTACCAGGTGGTGAAGAATTAAAGGATGCACTTATTTGGTTTGGTTCAGGTATAGGAATAGGTATATTTGGTTTCTTATTTGGATCATGGGTAATTAGAACCTTTGTAGGACCAGGAGTATTGATATTTGGATATGGTTCTTTACTTGCTTTACCTATGTTAGGAGTATTCTTAGCTGTTTCAAGTATTTATAGGTTACTTAGACCAGCTCATAAGAAAAAAGCTTCAAAAGCTTTTGAATGGGTATGGATGATATCAATAATGGGAGATGATAGAATATCTACTCGATTTGGAAAAATTCCTTATGCAATTTCTACTATGAAGCGTATTTTCCCTGAAGGATACGACTTTAGTGAAAGTAAGTATAAAAATTATTTGAATACTTTTAGAAATGAAATAATTAAAATATGTGATATCAATGTAGCTAAACTTAAAGAAGAAGGATGGTGGGAATCTTCACCAATTGTAAATCATAAAATTATTGAAGATGAAGAAATAAATGAAAAATTACATAAAATCCATGCAATTATCACATATGATGATCAAGTTGGTTTTACAATCGATTATCAAAAAAACAAGAAAAAATACATGACAGCTACTAGAGTTGAGATAAATATAATTCAATATTATATAAAGTCAGGTGAGTATTTCTTCCCTTATGATTATATGCCTGAGTTTAAAGTAGAAAATTAATTATATTTAAAATAATTAGATAATACCTCTAAGAAAAATTATTAGAGGTATTTTTTTATGAATGTTTCAATTGATTTTTGTTATTTATGATAGTATACTAAATTAAGTTAGCTTAAGCTAACTTAAAAGGTGGCTATGAAAAAATATGTATGGTTAAATCCTGTGGTGGAAACTTCGTATAATTTAAAAAAACTTAAATCTATTCTTTTATCTAAAGATTTTGAAGTTGTAAACCCAATATTAGATAATGCAAACATTGTTTTAAATAAGTATAGAGAATATGTTTTAAAAGCTAATAAAACAGTTGTTGATGCTAGATGTCCTATGATAATAGAATATTTTAAAAAGCATAAATTTATTGTAGATTATCCTAATATTGAACCTATATTAATACATATCGCAAGAGAATTAGCTGATAGAAAAGATTTAAAGGATGGTAAAAAATATATTCTTACTCCTTGTATATCATTAAAAGAGTATGGAATTAATTTGAATTTGGATAATACTTACTTTTATACTTGGGATGAATTTGTTTTAAGTAATAATATTGAAATACAAGGAGAAACAAGTCATGAAAGTCCTGTACCATTAGGTTTTTTTGATTCTTTTGAAACAAAGATTTTAAAGGTGTCTAGCCATAATATAAATCAAATTTCACAGAGCATAATAGATGAATTTAGGTTTATTGAAGGTTTATACTGTTATAAGGGATGTAATAATGGGGATGGGGTGACTAGTATTGGATAACAAAAAACTTAAAACTTTTATAAGCGTTTCAATAATTGTTTTAATTTGGTTTATAGTAAGCAGTTTAAATATTTATAGTGAATATTTATTACCTTCACCATTAAAAGTTTTAACAAGATTTTTTAGCTTGTTATCTAATCAAACATTAATTGAACATGTCATTATAAGTTTACAAAGAGTATTTTCAGGATATTTTATTGCATTAGTATTTGCGATTATATTTGCGATTGTTTCTTTGTTTTATCCAAAGGTAATGGAATTTTTTGATGGAATAATCCAATTTTTTAGAAATGTTCCTCCTTTAGGATTAATACCTTTATTAATACTTTGGTTTGGTATAGGAGAAAAATCAAAACTTATTGTAATAATATTAGCTTCATTTTTCTCAATGTTTTTAAGTATTGAAAAAGGTTTTAAAAGTACTGATGTAAAATTGTTAGAAGTTGGAAAATCTTTTGGTTTTAATAGATGGAAGATGTTTAAAAAAATTATTGTTCCTTATGCGATTCCTGATGTGCTTGTAGGAATGCGTGTTGGAATGGGCTATAGCTATAGAGCTATTATTGGTGCTGAAATGATTGCGGCTAGTAGTGGTTTAGGATATATGATTAATTTTGCAAGATCAATGTCTCAAACAGATATTGTAATAGTAGGAATTATTGTTATAGGATTGCTTGGATATTTATGTGATTTAATTTTTAAAAAATTAATAGATATTTTATTAAAGGATACAAAAGGTCATGGATGGAATTAAAATTAGAGATTTAATTGTTACTTATGAAAATGAAGGTAACATCTTAAATGCGATTAATAATATTAATTTAGATATTAATACAGATGAAATAACTGTAATTTTAGGAAAGTCTGGATGTGGAAAGACAACTTTGTTGAGAATGATAAAAGGTATAGAGAAACCTACCTTTGGAAGTATAGAAATAAATGATTTAAATATTGCATATATATTTCAAGAACCTCGGCTTATGCCTTGGTTAAATGTATTTGATAATGTAACTTTTGGTTTAGAAAAGAAGGACATCAAAAATGATGTTATTGATGATTTGATTTCATTAGTAGGATTAGATGATTTTAAAACTTATTTTCCTCATCAATTATCTGGAGGGATGCAAAGTAGGGTTTCTTTGATTAGAGCTTTAGCTGTTAATTCAAATTATATTTTAATGGATGAACCTTTTGCGGCTCTTGATTATTTTACAAGAGAAACATTACAAAATGAACTTTTAAAAATTTATGAAAAATCAAAAGTTGGCATTATGTTTGTGACACACAATATAGATGAAGCATTAAAACTAGGACATAAAATTATTGTAATGTCTGATGGTGTTATTAAAGAAACATTTGATATTAGAGATCTTAATAGAGATTTACTAAGTGATAAATTTATACAATTAAAAAGAAAAATAATAGAAAGGATAAGGGATTGAAATGAAAAAGTTATTAGTTTTATTTTTAACTGTAATGATGGTTGTAGGATGTTCATCTTCACCTAAAGAAAGTGAGGTTGAAACAGTTCAAGAATCAGAATCTAGTGAAACAATAAGTGTAGATAAGTTAGTTTTAACTTATGTTACATCTCCTTTAAATGTTCCATCAATTATCGATAAAGTTGATAAGGTTACAGAAACAGCATTTGAAGGTGTTGAAATTGAATATGCGGAGATTACTAGTGGTTCAGAACAAACTCAAGCTTTAGCTTCAGGTGATGTTCAAATACTACATGCAGTTGGAGGATCTTCAATTGTGGCAGCAGCTGCAGCTGGTATGGATATTAAAATTATTAATATGTATAGTAGAGCACCAGAAGCATTTACCATGTATAGCAAGGATGAAAACATTAATTCTCCAAGTGATTTAAAAGGGAAAATTATTGGTGGACCATTTGGAACAAATTTACATGAGTTATTAGTTTCTTATTTAAAGACTGAAGGATTAACTTTAGAAGATGTTAATTTTGTGAATATGAGTATTCCTGATGCTTTAGCAGGTTTAGATGGTGGTAGTGTAGATGTTGCATTACTTGGTGGTCCTGCAGGATATAATGCAGGTCAAGCAGGATATCATAAGATTACTGATGGAAAGGGTTTAATTGAGGCAATAATAGCAGTAGCTACAACTAGCGAATACTACGAAGCACATAAGGATGTTATTGATAAGTTTGAAGAAGTTCAAAAAGAAGTAAGAAATAAAATGAAAAATGATCCTGAAGGTGTAAAAGAATTAGTTATGGAAGCATTAAATCTTACACCAGAAGCATTTGATGCAATGTATCCTCAATATGATTTTACTCTTGAAGTAAGTGATAAGGATATTGAAGGACTTCAAAAAACAGCTGACTTTATGTTTGAAAGTGAAATGATTGAAACAGAAATTGATGTAAAAGAGCTATTTATTAAGTAATTATGGAAAATTTAGTTTATAAGATTAATGGAAAAGATTTAGAAGTTACTTATGAAGAATTAATTGAAAACAATAAAAGTAATATGTATGCAGGAGTGGCTCTAGCATATAAATTATTAAATTTATTGATAAGCTTTAATAGTGATTTATCAAATATTAATTATTTCTTTTCTGGTATAGGGGAAAATGGTAAAGGTGTTATTGATACTATAAATTATGTGTTTAATAATAGTGTGACTATTGATTTAAACTATGATGTATTAAATAATGTTGTAGCACCTGATGCTCCTAATGGTGGTAAATATTATTTTATATTTAAAGGGAATAAAGAAATAAGAATTAAATTAAAAGAAAGCTTAATAAATGAAGAGTTTATTAAAATAAGTAGAGAAGTTAAAAAATACAAAGTTTTACCTAATGATTTAGAAGTTAAATTATTAAATGTAAGAAAAAATCAAGAAAAAGCAGTTTTAGGATTAATTGTTGAAGAAATATTTGATTGGGAAATTGTTTAATAAAAAACCTTAAGTTTTTATAGCTTAAGGTTTTATAATATTTTTGAAAGAGTTATTGCATCTTTTATACATTTGATTGTGGTATCGTAATCCACTTCAGGTTCAAGTGATAAATAAGGATGCAGTTTTTCTTTTGATAAAAGAGGGAGTAATTGTGCAAAGTTTATGTCTCCTTCTAAAATGCCTACATGAACATATGGTTTAACTTTTGTTTCATCAAAAGTATAGTTTTTTATATGAACATGAGAAATATTATCTTTGAGTAGTTTATATTCTTGATGTAATGTTATATTTTTATAATTATCAGGTACTTGTGATTTTATAGCACGATAACTATTTGCAGGATCCCATAAACATTTTAGATAATTTGAATTACAAAGTTGTACAAGTTTTAATGTCATTTCTCCTTTAGGGCAATGTGAATAAGGGCAATTTTCTAAACCTAGACATATGTCATATTTTTCAGCAATTGAAATAGCTTTTTTTAAATGTTTAAAAATCTCGTTTAAATCTTTGTCAGTTCCAAATTTTGTGTTTACTTTATTATCTGGAAATCTAAAAGGGAAAATTCGAACAGATTTACAATCAAGTTCATTTGCGATTTTACATGCGTTTTCTAAAGCAATTAAATGATCTTCTATGGTTCCATTTACTACATGGAAGTTTTCATTAAATAAAGAAATTTCATAGTCTTCATAAAGTTTTGCCATAAAAAACACTGTACTTGCAATATTAGAAACTTTTAAATTATATTTTTTTAATATTTCTTTTATTATTTTAACTTCATTAAAATTACACTGTTCAATTGATTTATTAAAAACATTGTGAATTTCAACAGTATTTAACCCTAAATTAGAAATTGTTTTACATGCTTCTAAAAAGTCTTGAGATACTTGATCGCTAATTATTGATAGTTTCAAGAGTAATACCTCCTTTATTAATTTAATTATTTATTGTTAAAAAATAAAAGTCAATAAATCTAAAAAATTATATCACTTGTGCACTTTACGTAGATTTAACACAAATTTGATAATTGATTTAATGAGGAATATAATGAAAACATGGAGGAAATTAAAATGAAAAGATTTGTTGTGTTATTACTTTCGATATTCTTATTATTCGGATGTGGTAGCCCTGCAACTGATACTTCAAGTACTTCAAATTTAACTGATGGTACTTATGAAGGTGTTGGACAGGGCAAAAACGGTGATGTAAAAATAAGTATAACTATCGAAAACGGTGAAATTGTTGATGGTAAAGTTGTCGAAACAAAAGAAACTGCAGGTTATGCGTCTGCATCTGATGTTATTTTGGAAAATGTTATTGCAAGTAATTCATTAGATGTTGATATAGTTACTGGATCAACAATGACTTCTGAAGCAACTTTAGAAGCAATTAAAGATTGTTTAGCACAAGCTGGTGGAAGTGAAGCTGACTTAATTAAAAAAGAAGTTGGTGAAGCTGGTAAAAAAGAACTTATAACTGAAGAACATCAAGTTGTGGTAGTTGGAGCTGGTGGAGCTGGGTTAGTTGCGGCTATTGAAGCTAAAAATCATGGTGTTGAAGATGTAATTATTATTGAAAAAATGCCATTTGTTGGTGGAAACACTTTAATTTCTGGTGCAGAAATGGCTGCTCCTGGAAATCATCTTCAAGAGGCTGAAGGTATTGAAGATAGCGCTGATTTATATTATGAAGACGTATTAGTTGCTGGAGGAGATCCTGCATTAGTTAGAGTTCTTGCGGATAATTCATTAGAAGATTCAAAATGGATGGCTGATGAAATTGGTGTTATTTGGATTGATGAACTAATGTTCTTTGGTGGACATACTGTAAAAAGATCTTTAATTCCTTTAGGAAATAGAGGAACTGAATTAATTACTAAACTTGAAGCTAAGGCTAAAGATTTAGGAATTAAAATTTTATTAAATACAGCTGCTACTGAATTAATTACTGATGATAGCGGTGCTGTAGTTGGAGTAAAAGCTGAAGGTAAAGATGCTGATTATGAATTTAGTGCTAAAGCAGTTATCTTAGCTACTGGAGGTTTTGGAAATAACGTTGAAATGAGAGTTAAATATGACCCTTCAGTTGATGATTCTATCCTTTCTACAAATGCGGCAGGTATTGATGGTGATGGAATTGTAATGGCAGAGGCTGTTGGTGCTGATTTAGTTGATATGGAATATATTCAACTTTATCCTGTATGTCATCCTGAAACAGGTGCCTTACTTTATGTAGATGATGTTAGATTATTTGGAGCTACAATCATTGTTAATGAAGAAGGTGAAAGATTTGTTGAAGAGCTTGAAACTAGATATGTAATGTCTATGGCTGTAAAAGAACAAACTGGTTCTGTAGCATATGAGTTAATGACTTTACAAGCAGCAATTGATGCTGGAGTATTAGAAAATCATAAAGCTGAAGTTGATGATTTAATGGAAAATGGTTTCTTAGTTCAAGCAGATACACTTGAAGAAGTTGCTGAATTAATGGGAGTAGATCCTGATAATTTAGTAGCTACTGTTGAAAAATGGAATTCTTATGTTGATGGCGGTAAAGACTTAGATTTCAATAAACGTGGTAAATTATTTAGAATTGATGAAGCACCTTATTGGTTATTGAAATTTGCACCAGCTGTACATCATACTATGGGAGGAGTTAAGATAGATCCTTCTACTCATGTAATTAATACTGAAGGAGAAATTATTCCTGGATTATATGCTGCTGGAGAAGTTACTGGAGGAATCCATGGTAATAATAGACTTGGAAGTGTTGCAATTGCAGATATAGTTGTATTTGGAAGAATTGCTGGACAAACTGTAGCTAAAGAAATTGCTGAGTAATATATAATTTAAAACCTTAAGTTCAGTCACTTAAGGTTTTTTTATGTTTACTACATGATATAATTTTTAAAAATAAGGAGTGTGTAATATGATTGAATATAGATATGATGTACAACTTTTAATAGAAGGTAAAGACTTAAATGAAGATAAGATTAATGATTATATTATTGATAATTTTGAAGGTGATAGTCTTTTAGCTGTAGGGGATGATGAATTAATTAAAGTTCATTTTCATACAAATAAACCTTGGGAGATATTAGAGTATTGTTCAACACTTGGTGAAATATTTGATATTGTAGTTGAAGATATGGTTAGACAATCAAATGGCTTAAAAGGGTAAATGTAATATATAATTTATAATGGACTTGATAAATGAAAATTTAAATGAAAGAATTTTCATTTTTCTTTTCAAATTTCATTTACATGATTTTTTTACATGTTATAATACGATGATGGAGGAATATTATGAATCGAGAATATTATTATTCAAGAAACAATGCGATTATAAACTACACTACTAAGTATTGTAGAACAGTAGATGATTTACTAGCATCTGAAGGTTTTAGTAGTTTTTTAGATTTGTTTTTTGCGCATATAGAAAAAAAGAAACATGATATGTATCAGTGGCTAACTTTTAAGTCTGGTGTAGAAGAAGCTAAAGAAGAACTTACTAGATTAGCAAAACTATTAATGGTATTAGATGTTCAAGAAATTAGACATCCTGGATTAATTGAACCTGATAAGTTATTAGATGTAATTGAAACTGCATATCATTTTTGGAGAGGTATGGGTAGATATTCCATTATGTATGCAAATAATGATGAAGGATATCAAATCCAAAACTTTATTGATGCGGATACTAAGTTTAATGAGTTAGTTTTAAATTTTTATAGAACTATCCAACAAAAGGTACAAGGGACACAAAATAAAATATTTAGACAATTACAAGCAGGTACAAATGCAAGTATTTTATTACAAAAATATAATTTGGATTTACCTTTAGGATATGAAGCGTTAAAAGGAATTCCATTTATTACAGAAATGATGTTAAGAACACCATTAATTCTTCATCCTAAGAGTAATAAAAGATTAGGTATGTTTGAAGAAACATTCAATCATCCTATGAAAGATTTTATTAGAAATGGTGATGATTGGATTTGTTATCCATGTAAAGTTGGAGATTTATTAACATTTGCATATTTCCATATTGATTTTATAGGAAATATTATTGCTTGTCCTAACTTATTTGAAATTGCGACTAAAACTGAATGTCTAAATAGAAAACCTGATTGTATTGTTTTATTTGGTAATCCAGATGGTAAAGGTGATACAACTTTCTATCATGATAAAAAAGAAAATATTTGGATTGGAAAAATATCTTCTGAAGATGTAATTGAATATTTTGGATATGTAAAAAAGATGTTTTTAACTTTACATAATTTAGCAGTTATGCAAAGAGGATGGTTACCAATTCATGGTGCAATGGTTAAACTTTATTTAAGAGATGGAAGAGAAAAGAATGTAATGTTTATGGGTGATTCTGGTGCAGGAAAATCTGAAACAATTGAAGCTTTATCTACTATTTCTAAGGGGATTATTGATAGACAAGAAGTTATATTTGATGATATGGGTTCTATTCATATTGATAATAGAGGTAATATAGTTGCGCAAGGAACTGAAATTGGAGCTTTTGTAAGGCTTGATGATTTGGAGATGGGAAGTGCTTATAGGGATATGGATAGATCTGTATTCTTTAACCCAGAACTTAGCAATGCAAGAGTTGTTGTACCTACAGCGCCTTATAAGGTTATAGTTAATAATCATCACATAGATTGTTTTATGTATGCAAATAACTATACTGATAAAAGAGGGTTATCTCAGTTTAAAACAGTTGAAGAGGCAAAACCTGTATTTGTAGAAGGGAAAAGAAATGCATTAGGTACCACTCAAGAAGTAGGTTTATCAACAACATTCTTCGCAAATCCATTTGGTCCAATGCAAAGACAAGAAATTGCAACTCCTTTGATTGATAAGATGTTTGATAAATTATTTGAAAAAGAAATCTTTGTAGGTGAGATTTATACATGTCTAGGCTTACCTGATAAGGGATGCGATGGTATATTAGATGCCGCAAGAGCATTATTAGATTTTGTACAAAACTAGTTTAACAAACTAGTTTTTTTAATGAGGTAGAATTTATAGTTAAGATTAGGTAAAATATTTAATAAGTAGGTAACTATTATGAGTTTTACATCTTTAGAATTTATACCATTTGTCTTTATAGCCTTTGTTTTATTTTATGTTACTAAAAATAAGGCTAGACTTTTTGTTTTGTTAGTTTTTAATGTTTTATTTTCATTAACTTTTGTATCATGGAATATAATAGTTTTATTAATTTTTGGATTATATAGTTATTTTGCGGCTTTAAAAATTAATAAAAAAGGAATAATAATACCAATAATATTAGTATTTATCTTTTTTAAGTATTCATATTATTTTACTGGCAATATTTTAACTCCTATTGGAATATCATTTTATACTTTTAAAATTATTAGTTATTTAATGGATGTTTATAATGAAAAGATTGAAGCTGAAAAAGATATATTGGTTTATTTAAATTATGTAATGTTTTTTCCTACTTTAGTTTCTGGTCCTATTTCTAGATTTAAACCTTTTATGGAATCATTAGATAACAAGTTTGATTATAAAAAAAGTAGAGATGGAGCTTTTTTAATGTTTTCTGGTATTTTTGAAAAAATGGTTATTGCGGATTTTCTAGGAATATTAGTTAATAATATATATGGCAATATAGAACTTACTGGAATTTATGTATGGATTGCGATATTTCTTTATGCATTACAAATTTATGTAGATTTTGATAGTTATAGTAATATAGCAATAGGTGCATCAAAAATAATGGGAATTGAAGTAGGAGAAAACTTTAAAACACCTTATTTATCAAGTAATATAAAAGAATTTTGGAGAAGATGGCATATATCTTTAAGTACGTGGTTTAAAGATTATGTTTATATACCTTTAGGAGGAAATAGAAAAGGTGAATTTAGAAAACATCTTAATACGATTATTGTATTTATATTAAGTGGAGTATGGCATGGTTCTACAATTAATTTTTTGATTTGGGGCTTAGGTCATGGTTTACTTCAGTTAATAGAAGATTATTATTTTAAGTTTTACAATACTTTAAAACTTAATGATATTATTAAAAAAATAAATAAAATAATTGGCATAGTCATAAATTATATTTTAGTTTCAATATTGTTTGTCTTTTTTAAAATATCAAAATTTGATGATGCAATAGATGTATTTAGAAGATCATTTGTTATATCAGAGTTTGATTATATTAATTTGGGTTTAGTAGAAAGGGAATGGTATTATCTGCTTATAATGATTTTTGTGTTTGTTATTATTGAATTAATTAGATATAAACATTCAATGGTAAGTTTAATCACAGAAAGAAATATTATTATAAGATGGACTGTGTATGTAAGTATGGTCGCAATATTTTTAATATTTGCGATTTATGGTTCACAGTATAATCCTGCAGATTTTATCTATAAGCATTTTTAATATGATGAGTGTATTTAAAATTATATTTAAAAGTGGATTTTTATTAAGTGTTACCTTAGGGCTTAGTTTATATTTTTCTAAGGCTTTTTCTCCGCTTTCAAATAATTTAAAGACTGCTTATTTAAGTGTTCCTGAAAATACTTTAGATGTAGTTGTTTTAGGATCTTCTCATACACAGTATGGAATTAATCCAGCAGTAATTAATAATGAGACAGGCTTATATGCATATATTAATGCAAGTGCTTGTCAGCCAATGGAAGTATCATACCAAATGTTAAAAGAGAGTTTAAAAACTCAAAAACCTAAGGTTGTATTGCTTGATGTTTTTACAATGATGCCTGGACAAAGTGTTTGTTATGATGAGTCAATTTATAAACTTGCTTCTGATGAAATGACAGGAATAGAAAAAATTAATACCTTATTGTATATAGAAGATAAAAAGATTGCTTTTGATTATATTATTTCTATTAGAATGTATCATCAAAGATGGAATGAAATAGACTTTAATGATTTAAAAATAAGAAATGAAGATATTCCTTATGATTCTTTTGGTTATATTAATTTAGAACCTAAAGAATATGTATTTAAATATTTAGAGCCTAAATCTAAAAAGAATAAATATGAATTAAAGGAAAAAGATGTAAAATCTTTAAATAAAATAAAAGCTTTATGTGATGAAAATAATATTGAACTTCTTCTTATAAAGACTCCTTTTGATATAGATCAAGAAAACTATGATGCATTAATGGCTATTTGGGATTTAGCTGATGATTTAGATATAGAATATTTAGATTTAATAGATTATACGGAAGAAATGGATTTTGCTTTTGGTATGGATTCTGAAACATGGCACAATACAAATTGGGGTGCTTATAAAAACAGCAAATTAATAAGTGAATATTTAATAAAAAACTATAAATTTGAACATGTCTATAATGAAGAAGTAGAAAGAAATTTAAATTATTTAAAAAATACAACTTTATATAATATGTTGTTAAATCAAGTTGATCCTTATAAATTTATGAAATATGCATCTGAATTTGATTGTATAATTTTACTTAAATACAATGGTTTTTATAAAACAACTATTGGTGAATATGAAAATGAGTTATTAAATAATATGGGATTTGAGAATGATTTTATTAAAAATAAAAAAAATAATTATTATGGTGTTGTTTCTAATGGTGAATTGATAGATTTTGATGATAAAGAACTTATTACAAGAGTTAATGGTAAAAAAATAGTGATTAATAAAAATAAGATTGAATTTAATAATCAAATATTAAAAGATGCTGATGGAGAATTAACAATTGTTGTATATGGAATTGATTTTTCATGGAATCAAAATATGAATGTTGATTATTCTAGTAGGTGGTTTTGGAAGAATGGTTGTCTAGGATGGGAATGTAAGTAATATGAAAATAGAATCATTAAAAAATGAAAGAGTTAAAAATTGGATTAAACTTCATCAAAAAAAATATAGAGATGAAACTAACCTTTTCTTAATTGAGGAAGATCACTTAATAAATGAAGCTTTAAAAAAGGGTATAGTTAATACTATTATTATTTGTGATGATAGTAAGGACATATTTAACTTTGAAAATACAGTAATTGTAAATAGAAGTGTAATTAATAAGATAAGTACAAATGTATCTAATGTTAGATATATTGCAGTATGTAATAAATTAAAAGAAAACTTTGTTTTGTCTAATCGTATTTTAATATTAGATCAAATACAGGATCCTAAAAATATGGGTACATTAATAAGAAGTGCACTATCTTTCGGATTTAATCAAATTATTTTAAGTGAAAATTGTGTAGATCTTTATAATGATAAAACTTTAAGAGGTGCTCAAGGCTCTTTGTTTCACATTAATTTTATTAAGGATGATTTAATCAATAAGATTAGTTATCTTAAAGAAAATAATTATAAAGTTATTGCATTAACATTGAATAATTCTATATATTTAAATGATTTAAAAAAACATAAAAATATGGCTTTTGTATTAGGAAATGAAGGTAATGGTATAAGAAAAGAAGTAGAAGATGTCTGTGATGAAAGAGTAAAAATAGAAATGAAATCGTTTGATTCTCTTAATGTATCTATTGCAGGATCTATTGCAATGTATGTGTTTAACAATGTTTAACTTGCTTTTTATAATAAAGTATAGTTTAATATGATTTGTTTTTTAAAGGGAGAAATTAAATGATTGATTATATTATTAATACATTTGGATATTTTGGAATAGCATTTTTAATAGCTGTAGAAAACATATTTCCACCAATTCCATCAGAAGTAATTTTAACTTTAGGTGGATTTCTTACGACAACTCATAAAGGAATGAATATACCAGGAGTAATTATTGCTTCTACTATTGGTTCACTTATTGGTGCAATTGTTTTATTTTCATTTGGATTATATTTTAGTGAAGAAAAAGTATATGCATTTATTGATGGTAAATGGGGTAAAAGACTTGGCTTTAAACACGATGATTTAACAAAGGCAATTAATTGGTTTAATAAATGGGGTAAAGCTGGAGTGTTTTTTGGAAGATGTGTTCCTATTATAAGAAGTATTATCTCTATACCTGCAGGTATGGTTAAAATGAATTGGGGAGAATTTTTAATTTTTACTACAATAGGTTCAGCAATATGGAATACTATACTAGTTATTGCAGGAGCATATCTAGGTGAAAGAAGATATATCATATTAGAATTATTAGATCAATATAAAATGGTGGCTGTAGTAATATTTGGTGTAATAGGATTATACTTTGTATTTTTATGGCTAGATAGAATAAGGAAAGAAAAAATAACATCGAAATGATGTTATTTTTTTTATAATAATTTAATATTTCTTTCTTTCATATCTTTTAGTATTCTATCAGGCCATATAGAACATTGTACTTCGCCAATATGGTACGTTCTTAATAAGAATTGACACATTCTACTTTGTCCTATACCTCCACCAAAAGTTAGTGGTAATTCATCATTTAGTAGCATTTGATGAAATTCAAATTTAGTTTTATACATTTGATTTTTTTCTTCTAGTTGTTTTAATAAAGTTTCTTTATCTACTCTTATTCCCATACTAGAAAGTTCTATTGCATCATCTAATACAGCATTATAGAATAATAAATCTCCATTTAATGACCAATCATCATAGTCTGCGGCTCTTCCATCATGTATTGTTCCATCTGATAATTTATTTCCAATATTAAATAAGAATACTGCAGTTTTTTCTTTTGTGATTAATCTTTCTCTTTCTTTTGGAGTTTTATCAGGATATCTTTGTAATAATTCTTCGGATGTAATAAAGAAAATTTCTTTAGGAAGAGTTACATGTAGATGAGGGTAAGTTCTTGCAAGAACTTGTTCAATATCTTTAAAGATTGAATATATAATTTCTACTTGTGATTTTAAATAGTCTATAGTTCTTTGATCTTCTGTAATAATTTTTTCAAAGTCCCATTGATCTACATACATTGAGTGAGTTTCATCTAAAACTTCATCTCTTCTAATTGCATTCATGTTTGTATATAAACCTTCTCCAGGATGAAAATCATATTTTTTAAGTGCATATCTCTTCCATTTTGCAAGAGATTGTACAATTTCTATAGTTCCTTTTTCAGGCATATCTAAAGCATCAAAACCTACAGGTCTTTCAACTTCGTTTAAATTATCATTCATTCCAGATTCTTTTGTAACAAAAAGAGGTGCACTTACTCTAGTAAGATTCAATCTTTTTGCGATTTCAGTTTCATAGAATACCTTGATAACTTTAATAGCTTTTTGAATTTCTTTTTGAGTTAATATTTGAATGTACATAGATGTCTCCTTTTTAAACAATGTATTAAGTATAAGATTTATTAAAGTTATAGTCAATTAAAAAAGCCTTATAATTAAGGCTTTCTTTAACTATTTACCATAATATGCTTTAGTTAAAATTTCTTTTATATCATCAACCATAGGCACTCTAGGGTTAGCAGGTGAACATTGATCTTCATAAGCAAGGTAAGCAAGTTTTTCAACTGCGCCTAACCATTCTTTTTCATCAATTCCTTGATCTTTGAAGTTCATTTTAATTCCACAATCTAAAGCAAGTTGGTAGCAAGCTTGTGCAAATTTTTCTACACCATCTTCAACACTATCTACTTTCAAACCAATTTCTCTAGCAATTTGTGCATATTTTTCATCAGCGATATAGTAATTGTGTTTTGGCCAAATACCAGGTTTTTCTGGTTTTGTACCATTATATCTAATAGTATAAGGTAATAAGATTGCATTACATCTTCCGTGAGTAACATTGAATCTTCCACCAACCTTATGAGCCATTGAGTGATTCATTCCTAAGAAAGCATTTGCGAATGCCATACCAGCCAAACAGCTTGCATTATGCATTTTTTCCCTTGCCTTAGGATCATTTGGTCCATTGTTTACAGCTCTTGGTAAGTATTCAAATACCATTCTAATTGCTTGAGATGCAAGACCATCTGTAAAGTCACTTGCAAGAGTTGAAACTAGAGCTTCTACAGCATGAGTTAATACGTCCATACCTGTATCTGCAGTAACAGTTTTAGGTAAGTTCATAGTTAATGCTGGGTCAACTATAGCTACTGTTGGAGTTAAACTATAGTCAGTTAATGGATATTTCTTTTGCTCTTTTTTATCAGAGATAACCGCAAATGGTGTAACTTCTGAACCTGTACCACTTGTAGTTGGAATACATACTAATTTAGATTTTTTACCTAATTCAGGATATCTAAATGCACGTTTTCTAATGTCCATAAACTTTTGTTTTAAATCGTTGAAGTTTACTTCTGGTTCTTCATAGAATAACCACATTCCCTTAGCAGCATCCATACTTGAACCTCCGCCAATAGCAATTATTGTATCAGGTTGGAATGATTGCATTAATTTGAATCCTTCTTTAACTGTTTCAATATCTGGATCTGGTTCAACATCACAGAATACTTGTACTTGAACCTTGTTTCTTCTTAATGCTAATTGATCAGTAACTCTTTCAACAAAACCTAAATCAACAATACCTCTATCTGTAACAATGAATACTTTATTTACATCTCTCATATCTTTTAGATATTCAATTGAGTCTCTTTCGAAATAAATCTTTGAAGGGATTTTAAACCATTGCATATTATTTCTCCTTCTTCCAATCTTTTTAATATTTAATAAATCAACTGCACTTACGTTACCTGAAACTGAGTTATTTCCATAAGAACCACAACCAAGTGTCATAGAAGGGATAAATGCATTATAAATATTACCAATTCCACCAAATGTAGTAGGTGAATTCCACATAACTCTACATGCTTTTACTTTTTTACCAAATTCTTTTACAAGATTTTCATTTTTAGTATGTATAGCTGCAGAGTGTCCTAAACCATTGAAATTAACCATAGCTTCTGATTTATTAAATCCATCTTCAATTGATTCAGCTTTTAGCATTGCAAGAACTGGAGATAATTTTTCTCTTGTTAGAGGTTCATTAGGTCCAACTTCTTTACATTCAACTATGATAATACTTGTTTTAGGATCTATATCAAATCCTGCTTCTTTAGCAATCCAATGTGCTGATTTTCCAACCATAGCAGCATTTAATTTTGCGTTATTAACATCTTTTGTATATGCTTTTACACCAAACATATATGTTTCAAGCATAGCTTTTTCTTTCGCTGTAGCATAATGAACATTGTAATTGTTAAATCTTTCTTTTACATCATCATAGATTTCTTTATCTACAATTACTGCTTGTTCACTAGCACAAACCATTCCGTTATCAAATGCTTTTGATAAAACGATATCATTTACAGCTTGTTTAATATTTGCGGTTGTTTCAATATAAGCAGGGCAGTTACCTGCACCAACTCCAAGAGCTGGTTTACCACAAGAGTAAGCAGCTTCAACCATTGAGTTTCCACCAGTTGCTAGTATTGTAGCAGTATCAGGATGCTTCATTAATGCAGTAGTTGCATCCATGCTTGGTTTTTCTATCCATTGAATACAATCTTTAGGAGCTCCAGCTGCAATAGCTGCTTCATAAACAACTTTAGCTGCTTCTGCGGAAGATTTTTGTGCATATGGATGGAATGCAAATATAATAGGGTTTCTAGTTTTTAAACAAATTAGTGATTTAAATATTGCAGTAGAAGTAGGGTTAGTAACAGGGGTAATACCCGCAACAACTCCAACAGGTTCAGCAATATAAGTTAAACCTTTAACTTCATCTTCTTCAATAATTCCAACTGTTTTAAGATGTCTCATGTGGTTAACAACATATTCACATGCAAATAAGTTTTTTGTAGCTTTATCTTCAAATAAACCTCTTTGAGTTTCATCTACTGCAAGTTTTGCAAGTTGGCCATGATTGTCTAATGCTGCAACTGAACATTTTGCGACAATGAAGTCAATTTTTTCTTGATCGAAGTTTTCGAATTCTTCCAAAGCTTTAAGTGCTTTTGCCACTTTTTCATTAACTTCTGGAACAGGTGTAGGTCCGATGTTTTCAACTGTTGTTTCAACTTTTTTCTTTGTGCTCATATATCCTCCTTGTGAAGTTTTTCACTTACAAAATGAATATACCACATAAAAAAAGCGCATGCAATAGCAAAAGTTATTTTTTTCACAAGTAAACGCTTTCAACTTAAAAATATTTTTTTGTAATCGTTTTCAATATATAGTAATGAAATTTTTTTCGTTTTCTTTTAAAGGAATTTTTTTGAAAGATAAATCATCAACCCTTATAAACATATTTCCTAATTTTATTGCTTTTATAAATTTATCAAGATTTTCTTTTGTACCTTGAGCTTCTATTTGAACCATATCATTGTCTAAATTTTTTACAGATCCTGTAATATTGTTTTTTAATGCATACAATCTACAATAGTTTCTAAAACCTACACGTTGTACTCTACCTTGAGCTATCATTAAATATCTAATATTATTTTCCATATCTTTTCTCCTAGATTAATTATATAATAATTATGAACTTATTATTGATTTTAAAATCTTATTTTGATATATTTAATAAGAAATTTAAATAGGGGAGTAGCTCACTTGATTTGTGTTCGTCAGCACGGTTAATAACCCGGATACAAATAGTCGACCTTTGACAAGCAAGACCTATAAATTTATTTATAGTATCTTGCTTTTTTAATAGGAGGAAAATTATGTATTATAACAAAGAAAAAGAAGATGTAATTAGAGAGTTGTCTAGTAACTTTCAATATGGTTTAAAACCTGAACAAGTAGAAGAGAGTAGAAATAAATATGGATTTAATGAACTTGTAGAACCTAAAAAACAATCATTATTTGTAAAGTTTTTACTCCAATTTACTGATCCACTTATTATTATCCTTATTATAGCTGCAATTGTTTCAATGATTGTTGAACCTGGTGAATGGTTAGATAGTTTAATTATTGTGATTGTAGTTATGTTAAATGCAATATTAGGTGTATATCAAGAAAACAGTGCTGAAAAATCTTTAGAAGCTTTAAAGAAACTTAGTGCTCCAAATGCAAAAGTTATTAGAAATGGTGAAAGAGTTTCAATACCTTCTAGAGAACTTGTAGTTGGTGATATTGTAAGTATTGAAGCTGGAGATTATATTCCTAGTGATGGAAGAATTATTGAATCATATAACTTAAAAGTTGATGAAAGTTCTTTAACAGGAGAATCTTTGCCTGTTAATAAGGTGTCTTCAATTATTGATGATGAAGATGTACCTTTAGGTGACAGAAAAAACATGGCTTTTGCAAGTACTGTTTGTAATTATGGTAGAGGTAGCATGATTATAACTTCAGTTGGTATGGAAAATGAAGTTGGTAAGATTGCAAGTATGCTTATGAGTGAAAAAAAGGAAGTAACTCCTTTACAAATTAAACTGGGTCAAGTTAGTAAAGTTATAAGTATAATGTGTATTGTTATTTGTATTGTTGTATTTGGACTTGAGTATTATAGTGGTTTAGGTGCATTAGAATCATTTAAAACTGCAGTAGCTCTTGCAGTAGCCGCAATACCTGAAGGTTTAGCTACAGTAGTTACAATTGTCTTATCAGTTGGTGTTACTAAAATGGCTAAAAAGAATGCGATTGTTAGAAAACTTCCGGCAGTAGAAACATTGGGTAGTGCATCTGTTGTATGTTCTGATAAAACAGGTACATTAACTCAAAATAAAATGACAGTAGTTAAAACATATACTTTAAAAGATGGAATTTTAGATTTTAATGGTGATGCTGAAGAACATACTAAAGATATGTTAAAATATTTTACTTTATGTAGTGATGCTGAAGTAAAACAAAAAGGAAATGAAACAATTACTATTGGAGACCCAACAGAAGTGGCAATGGTAGAAGCTTCAATTAAAGTTGGTGATACAAAAGAAAAACTTTTTAGAAAATATACAAGAGAAAACGAAATTGCATTTGATTCTAAAAGAAAAATGATGACTGTTTTTTATTCTAGTGAAGATGGTATTTATTCTTATACAAAAGGGGCTCCTGATGTAATCTTATCTAGAAGTGTTAATAAAACTGATGAAGCTCTAAAAGCTAATGAAGAAATGGCAAGTAATGCATTAAGAGTACTTGCTGTTGCAATACGTAAATGGGATAAGATGCCTACACTTTTAGAAAGTGATGAAATAGAAAGAGATATGACATTTATTGGTCTAGTTGGAATGATAGACCCTCCTAGAGAAGAAGTAAAAGGAGCTATTGAAGAAGCAAAAATTGGTGGTATTAAAACTGTAATGATTACAGGTGACCATATTACTACTGCAATAGCTATAGCTAAACATTTAGGTATATTAAATGAAGGTGAAAAAGCTATTACAGGAAATGATTTAAATGAGATGGATGATGAAACCTTTGAAAAAGAAGTTGAAAATATTTCTGTTTATGCTAGGGTTGCACCAGAACATAAAGTTAGAGTTGTAAATATGTGGCAAAGAAAAGGAAAAGTTGTTGCTATGACTGGGGATGGTGTTAATGACTCTCCTTCATTAAAGGCAGCTGATATTGGATGTGCTATGGGTATTACAGGTACAGATGTTACTAAAAATGCAGCTGATATGATTCTTACGGATGATAATTTTGCGACAATTATTTCTGCGGTTAAAGAAGGTAGAGGAATCTACAATAATATTAAAAAGGATGTCCATTTCTTATTATCAAGTAATATAGGAGAAGTTGTAACTATTTTTACTGCTAGTATTATTAATGCTTTTGGTTATAAATCATTAGGAGTTCCTTTAATGCCAGTTCATTTATTATGGGTAAACCTTGTTACTGATACACTTCCTGCCTTTGCATTAGGAATGGAACCTGCAGATAAGGATATTATGAAAGAAAAACCAAGACCAAAAGATGAAAGTTTCTTTGCACATGGTTTAGGATGGACTATAGTATGGCAAGGAATTATGGTTGGTGCATTAACATTAATTGCTTATATTTATGGAAATAATATTAATCATGAAATTGGTATGACAATGGCATTTCTTACATTATCATCATCACAGTTATTCCATGCATTTAATATAAAAAGTACAAAGAGTATTTTCCATAAGACAATATTTAATAATAAATATTTATGGGGAGCTCTTATAATAGGATTAATTTTACAATTTATGGTTGTATATATTCCTGGATTAAATGATTTATTTAGTTTAGTACCATTAGAAACAAATACATTAAGTGTTTCAATTGGTTTAGCATTATGTCCAATTGTAATTGTAGAGTTTGTAAAGTTTGTTAAGAATTTATTTAAAAAAGATTGACACATTGAAAATAATTTTTAAATAAGTATAATATGTATAAAGCGTTTAAAGAAGACATAGTAAAGAGTTACTACTGGATAGAGAAGGATGTATATGGTGGAAACATCCTACATGTAAGTCTCTTGAATTCACCTTCATAGTGAGATTAATACTCTCCGGGTATAATAACCCGTTATCAAATAAAGGTGTATCTTTTATAGATAAATCAGGATGGTACCGCGCTAGTCGTTCCTGTTGGGAGCGACTTTTTTAATTGGGAGGAAATATGGTAAATATTGAAAAATTAAGAGAAGAAGCAATTTCTTCAATAGAAAGTTGTGAAACAATAAGTGATCTATCTAAGTTAAGAATTAGCTTATTAGGTAAAAAAGGTTCAATACAAGGATTAATGGTCCAAATGAAGAACCTTAGCAATGAAGAAAAACCTAAGTTTGGCCAAGTTGTAAATAGTTTAAAACAAGAGATATCTAATTTGATAGATGAGAAAAATTCTTTATTACAAGAAAAAGAATTATTAGAAAAGTTAGAAGAAGAAAAAATCGATATAACTTTACCTGGATATTCTTATAATTTAGGAACAACTCATCCTTTAATGATGATTAAAGAAGAAATAGAAGATTTATTTATAGGGCTTGGTTATCAAATAGTTGAAGGTCCTGAGGTTGAATTAGATTTTTATAATTTTGAAAGAGCAAATATACCTGCAGGACATCCTGCAAGAGATATGCAAGATACATTTTATATTGATGTTGAAACTCTTTTAAGAACGCATACTACTGCAATTCAAATGAGAGTTTTAGAAAAAGAAGCTAATAACTTACCAATAAAAGTTATTTGTCCTGGTAAGGTTTATAGAAGAGATGATGATGATGCGACTCACTCACATCAATTTATGCAAGCTGAAGGGCTATTAGTTGGAGAAAATATAACTCTATCTGATTTAAAAGGAACATTAGATATTATGGCAAAAGCTATGTTTGGTAAAACAAGAAATATAAGAATTAGACCTTCTTATTTCCAATTTACTGAACCTAGTATTGAAGTTGATGTTTCATGTCATATGTGTGATGGGGTTGGATGTCCAGTTTGTAAAGGTACTGGATATATTGAAATATTAGGTGCTGGAATGGTTCATCCTAATGTACTAGAAATGGCAAATATTGATTCTAAAAAATATACTGGATTTGCTTTTGGGGTAGGTATTGAAAGAATTGCAATGCTTAGATATGGAATTGATGATATTAGAAACTTTTATGTAAATGATGTTAGGTTTTTAAATATGTTTAATAAAGGAGAATAAGGAATATGAAGATTAGTTATAATTGGCTTAAAGAATATGTTTCTTTAGATGATGTAAGTCCTATAGAACTAGCAGATAAATTAACAAGAGCTGGTTTAGAAATAGAAGGTGTTGAACCTGTAGCTAGTGGAAATAATTTAGTTATAGGGAAAGTTTTAAGTGTTAAACCTCATCCTAATGCGGATACTTTAAGTGTTTGTGAGGTTGATTATGGACAAGGTAGTGTACAAATAGTTTGTGGTGCACCAAATGTTAAAGAAAATAAAAAAGTTATTGTGGCTAAAGTTGGTGCTAAATTACCACAAATAACAATAAAGGAAAGTGAAATTAGAGGGGTTAAATCTAATGGAATGATTTGTGCCTTATTTGAACTTGGTGTTGATAAAAAACATTTAACACAGGAACAATTAGATGGAATTGAAATATTAAATGATGATGCTCCTATTGGAGAAGAACCTTTAAAATATCTTGGATTAGATGATTATGTGTTAGATTCTAGTCCTACACCAAATAGAACTGATTGTGTTTCTATGTGGGGTCTTGCAAAAGAAGTTGGAGCGGTATTAAGAAGAAAAGCTAATATTCCTTATAATGAAGGTAGTGCAAATATTGGAAAACCTACTGATTTAATAATTGATAGTAAATCAAAAAACTGTCCTGTATTTATAGGTAAAGTTGTTAATAAGGTTAAAGTTAAACCTTCTCCTGATTGGATGGTTAATTACTTACATGCGGCTGGTGTTAAAGCTATTAATAATGTTGTAGATATTAGTAACTATGTAATGCTTGAAACAGGTCAACCATTACACTTTTATGATGCGGACAAATTTGAAAAAAGAGAAATTACTGTGGTTGATGGTTTAACTTCAAAAATAACTGCACTTGATGGAATAGAGTATCAATTAGAAGAAAGCGATTTAGTTATTACAAGTAATAATAAACCTATTGGTTTAGCCGGTATTATGGGTGGAGATGAATCAAAGATTGATGAAAATACAAAGTCTATTATTATAGAAGCTGCTTTATTTGATCATGTAACTATTAGAGGTACTGCAAATAGATTGGGATTAAATACAGAAGCTTCTAGTAGATTTGTGAAAGGATTAGAACCTTTAGCTCAAGTTAAGGCAGTTGATAGAAGTATTGATTTATTAAAAGGACTTGCGGAAGCAGATGATTTTGAAGAAACTGTAATATTTGGTAATCCAGTATATAAACCTATTAAAGTTGTAGAAACATTAGAACACTGTAATACACTTTTAGGTACTGATTTTACAATTGATGAAGTTGTTGAAGTGTTAGATGCATTAGACTTAAATGTTGAAGTTGATAATGAAACATTTACTTGTACTATTCCTAGCTATAGAACAGATTTAAAAATCAGAGAAGATATTGATGAAGAGATTATTAGATTAATTGGTTTTGATAGATTGCCTACAACTTTAACTAAAATGGTTGCGACCATTGGTGAATTAGATGATTCGCAAAAACTTTATAGAAAAACTAAAAACATTTTAAAGAGTTATGGTCTTAGTGAAATAGTTACATATTCATTAGTAAAAGAAGATTATATTAAAAATGGTTTAATGAAGTTTGGTGAAGATGTAGAGTTAGCTTCTCCATTAAGTGATGATAGAAAATTTGTAAGAAATAGTTTAATGCCTAGTGTTTTAGAGTGTGTTTCTTATAATCAAAATAGAAAAGCATCAAGTATTAATTTATTTGAAATCAGTAATGTATATCAAAAAGACTTAGTTGAAAATAGATTAGCGATTGCTTTAAGTGGAGAATTGCAAGCTTCTAGATTACACAATGTATCAATTAAAAATGATTTCTATACTTTAAAGGGTATTGTAGAAGGATATTTAGAAAAGCTTGGTATTGTAAGTAGTAGATATAGCATTAAACCTAATAATGATATTGAATATTTTCATCCTTATAGAAGTGTTAAAATATATATTCAAAATAAATTGTTTGGAATATTTGGTAATGTTCATCCTAGTTATGAAAATAAAATGGATGTTAATGATGTAATTTATGGTGAATTTAAAATGGATGTTTTAAATGACATTAAAATTCCTAGAATTAGATTTACTCCATTAGATAAGTATCCTAGTGTTTCTAGAGATATTGCATTAATAGTAGATGAAGATTTACCTTCAAAAGATATATTAACTTTAATTAGTAGAAATGGTGGAAAACTAATTAAATCATTAGAAATATTTGATGTTTATAAAGGTGAACATATTGAGAAAGGTAAAAAGTCTATTGCATTGAATATTATTTATCAATCTAAAGAAAAAACATTAACTGAAAGTGAAGTTAATGAAGTTCATGATAGAATATTAAATAGATTAGAAAAAGATTTAAAAGCTACATTAAGGGGATAGAAATGACAAATGTGGTCTTAACACTGGTAGTAGGGGTTTTAGGATATAAAATTGCAAAGTTTCTTAAAATTCCTGCACCTGGTATACTTGGAAGCATGTTATTTGTAGGTATTACAAATATATTTTTTGGATATGCAAAATTTATAAGACCAATTAAAATATTTAGTGTTGCCTTATCTGGTGCTTATATTGGTGTTAAAATCAAAAGAAAAGATGTTATAAATTTTAAATATGTAATAAAACCGTTTTTTATCCTTGTTTTTGCATTTACTATAAATACATTTTTAGTGGGGTCAATCATTCATTATTTCGGTAATATAAAATAACTTGGGGTTTAATAAAACATAAGTTATGAAATAAACTGGGGTGATAGATACCCCAGTGAATAGAAGAGAAGGTAATCAAGGCCTT
>JGI24707J26582_10000342_pt1 | contig 35483 bp, 31 predicted proteins | sample BioPla1DNA1_FD_26582 | JGI IMG/M metagenome (IMG submission 26582)
TGGCAGTATTGTATAGTCAACCTAATAAAAATTTCAAAACATCATACATTAGTCCTATATTATCATCTACTTATGAACATATTATGAATTAACTGTAAACAAAACATAATCACCTTTGTTTTTATATAAATCTTATTTTTATAGTTTGATTTTATTATAACATAAGGTAGAATAGAATTAGAATGGTATGAACAATTAAAATGGAAAGAAGGTTTGTTACCAAGATGAACGAAAAAACTTTACGTACTTTAGAATATAATAAAATAATAAATAAATTAGAAACACTGGCTGCCACCAGATATGGCAAAGAGCTCTGTAACAATTTGACACCCCAAACCGATATAGGCACTATTAAGAAATTGCAAAGGGAAACATCAGATGCTCTGTCAAGGCTTATAAGAAAAGGAAGCGTATCCTTTGGTGGTATCCATGATATCAGGCCATCAATGAAGAGACTAAAAATCGGCTCCTCTTTAAATGCCATAGAACTACTAAGTATAAGCTCTAATCTTGATGCAACATTACGCATTAAAGCCTATGGCGGTTACAGTGGCAAGGATAATGATGAGCAACCAGAGGATTCTCTAACAGAGTTTTTTGCAGATCTAGAACCTTTAACGCCTTTAAACAATGAGATTAAGCGCTGCATAGTTTCAGAAGATGAGATTGCTGACGATGCCAGTCCTGGATTAAAAAACATAAGACGTTCTATTCGAGTAGCCAATGATAAAATCCATAGCCAACTGTCATCTATCCTTAATTCATCCAGATCAATGTTGCAAGAAAACATTATAACCATGCGCAATAATCGTTATTGTCTTCCAGTTCGTAGCGAATATAAGAATCAATTTCCTGGTATGGTCCATGATCAATCTGCTACTGGTTCAACTTTCTTTATTGAACCTATGTCAATTGTAAAACTTAATAACGAATTAATGGAATTAGCTATTAAAGAGCAAGAAGAGATTGAGAAGATTTTAGCTAGTCTTAGTAACATGGCCGCTGAATATATTGAAGAGCTGGAATATAATTTTCTTACCCTGGCTAAACTTGATTTTATATTTGCCAGAGCTAATCTTTCTAAGCTAATGAAGGCTTCTGAACCTGTATTTAATGCAGATGGATATATAAATCTTAAGAAAGCCCGTCACCCCCTTATAGATCCAGATAAGGTAGTTCCTATTGATATCCTACTGGGCAAAGATTTTACTATGCTGATAATCACAGGACCTAATACTGGCGGTAAAACAGTTACCCTTAAAACTGTTGGACTTTTAACTCTAATGGGCCAAGCTGGTCTTCATATTCCTGCCTTTGATGGATCTGAACTGACTATATTTACTGAAGTTTTTGCCGATATTGGTGATGAACAGAGTATAGAGCAAAGCCTCAGTACTTTTTCCTCCCATATGACCAATATTGTAAATATTCTTGAGAATGTTGGCTCTAACTCCTTAGTGCTCTTTGATGAATTAGGGGCGGGAACAGATCCAACTGAAGGTGCGGCCTTAGCTATGTCTATTTTATCCCACCTTCATAAGAGAAAGATACGTACAATAGCTACTACTCATTATAGTGAACTTAAGGTATATGCCCTTTCTAATGAGGGGATATCCAATGCTTCATGCGAATTTGATGTGGAAACCCTTCGCCCCACTTACAGGCTACTTATTGGTATACCAGGAAAAAGTAATGCCTTCGCCATATCATCTAAGTTAGGGCTTCCAGATTATATTATTAAGGATGCCCAAGAGCTTATAGGAAAGCAAGACAGAAGCTTGGAGAAACTAATTAGCGATTTAGATGAAAGCCGAGTTATCATTGAAAAAGAGCGAGATGAGATAGCTAAATACAAGGCAGAGATTGAGAAACTGAAAAAGAATCTCGCTAAAAAGAACGAGAGTATTGACAAAAGCCGTGAAAGAATATTGAAAGAGGCCAAAGAAGAGGCTGCAGATATCTTACGTAAAGCTAAAGAAGTTGCCGATGATAGTATTAAAAAATATAACAAATGGCTCCAAGAGGGTGGAGACATTAAAGAAATGGAGAAGGAACGTGGCCTACTAAGGGAACATCTTAAAGACAAGGAGACTTCCTTTACTAAAAACCAAGCTAAGAAGAGAGCAAAGGTTGACGTAAAGAGCCTTAGACAGGGGGATATGGTTTTTGTTATTCCCATGGGGCTAAAGGGTACAGTCAGCACCCTACCCAATGCTAAAGGGGATTTCTTTGTTCAGATGGGAATACTTCGTTCCCAGGTAAATATTAAAGATATAGAATTGGTAGATGAAGAGGTTATTAAAGCCCCTGATCTAATCAGAACACAAAGTGGTAAGATCAAGATGTCTAAAACTGCCACCATTCATCCTGAGATAAATCTGATTGGTAAAACTGTGGATGAAGCCATATCATTATTGGATAAATATTTAGATGATGCGTATCTAGCTCATCTACCTAAGGTTACTGTGATTCATGGCCGAGGTACTGGTGCCTTAAAAAATGCTGTTCATAATTATCTAAAGAGATGTAAACATGTTAAATCCTATAGAAGCGGGGAATTCAGTGAAGGTGGAATGGGTGTAACTATCGCTGAATTCAAGTAGGCAAATATCATTAAAAGAAAGGAGGCTGGGATGTTCCACCATCCCATCTTTAGCCATGACTAAACAAAAAATCTTAATTGTTGATGATGATGAAAATATTGCAGAGTTAATATCTCTATACCTAACAAAAGAATGCTTCGATACTATAATAGTTCACGATGGAGAAGCTGCCATAGATAAATTTAAATCAGAGAACCCCAACCTTATACTTTTAGATCTTATGCTTCCTGGGATTGATGGATATGATGTATGTAGAGAAATACGCAAGACTTCTACTGTTCCTATAATTATGCTTTCCGCCAAAGGCGAGATTTTTGATAAGGTTCTTGGACTAGAACTGGGCGCAGATGATTATATGATAAAACCCTTTGATTCCAAGGAGCTGGTTGCAAGGGTGAGAGCTGTCCTAAGACGCTTTAACCATGTCCAAACAGTCAAGGAGACCACTCCTGAGATTACTGGAGATTATGTTGCCTATCCTGATATAATAATTAACATAAGTAATTATTCTGTTATATATAAGGGGTCTATCATTGATATGCCCCCTAAAGAATTGGAACTTCTATATTTTATAGCTTCTAACCCTAATCAAGTATTTACTAGGGAACAACTACTGGATCATATATGGGGATATGAATATTATGGGGATACTAGAACAGTTGATGTCCATATTAAGAGATTGAGAGAAAAAATCAAGGATCATAAAGATTGGAGCATAAGTACAGTCTGGGGTATTGGTTACAAGTTTGAAGTAAAAAATGTCAGAAGGTAACGGTGTTATTATGAAGAAAAGTTTACTATCTAGATTTATCTTTTGTTATCTTGCCTTAATCCTAGCCATATTTATACTAATGAATACTTTGGGAATGAGGATACTGGAAAATCGTTTAAAAGATGATGCCTTTGATCAGCTATATAAGGAAGCAGACCTTATAAGATCAGAATATATTACAAATTTTTATGATAATAGGCTGACCTTAGAAGATTTCACCAAGCAATTAAGATCCATAGATACATATCTAGATATTCGTGTATGGATAGTTAATTCATATGGCACCATAATATCTGATTCAGCTTATATCAGTAATGCCATCTCATTGAATTTAAATGAACTTAACCCTGCTTTTCTTGAAAAACAGTATTCGGAATATACGGTATTTACTGGAATTCTTAATGGACCAGTGCTTAGTGTTATCCAGCCTATATCCTATGATTATCAGATTCGAGGATATATAGTACTGCACCGCTCCCTGGAGACCATTAAAAATGATGCTATATATTATATGGATATAATTAACATCTGCTTACTAATCTTCTCCCCCTTGCTTCTAGTAATTTTTTTGTATATATTTTTTATAACATCCAGGCCTATGAAACAGCTAATGAAGGCGGCTATTGAATATAGTTTAGGTAATTATAAATATAATTTATCAATCAAAGGCCCCAGAGAATATCAAGATTTAGGGGCCGCTCTCTCATATATGGCCAGCGAGATCAATAAACTAGATGACTACCAAAAAAGGTTTATAGCTAATATTTCCCATGATTTTCGCTCTCCTCTTACTTCTATTAAAGGATATGCGGAGGCTATTTTAGATGGCACCATCCCCTATGAAATGCAGGATAAATACCTAAATATTATCCGCTTTGAAACCGAACGTCTAAATAAGCTTACCTCCAGTTTACTGGAATTAAACAGCTTTGAAAATAGCGGAGCATTTCTTGATATTGTAACCTTTGATATTAACTATATTATTAAAAAGACAGCTGAAAGTTTTGATGGTATCTGTATGGACAAGAAAATTACCCTTAATCTTTTATTTTCAGAAAAAGAAACCCTTGTTGATGCTGATATGGGAAAAATTCAGCAAGTTCTATATAATTTAATTGATAATGCTATAAAATTTAGCCAGGCCAATTCTGAAATTAAGGTTACATCAGAAGAGAAGGGGGATAAAGTATTCATTTCAGTTAAAGACAACGGAATAGGTATACCCAGAGAAGCCATCAAAAAGATATGGGATCGATTTTACAAGACAGATAGTTCCAGAGGTAAGGATAAGATTGGAACAGGGCTTGGCTTATCCATAGCTAAAGAAATAATCCAAGCCCACAATGAGAATATTAATGTTATTAGTACAGAAGGGGTGGGCACTGAATTCACCTTCACTCTAACAAAATCATCTTAACATAAGCTTACTATCGGCATATTAACTTATGAATTCAAATCTATTTATCATTACTTATTATTTAAATTTATATATTATTCCAATGATGGTGATGTAACTTGCCCTCCAGCTTCATCCCTTCAAAATTATTCTGCCTTAATGCTTCATATAGTATAATGCATACTGAATTACTCAGATTCAAAGACCGTATATCCCCTACCATAGGAATTCTTATGGTATTTTCTTGATTTTGAAGTAAGATTTCTTCTGGTATACCTGCGCTTTCTTTTCCAAACATGATAAAGCAATCCGGCTCATACGAGACATGGGTATAAGCATGCTCTGCTTTTGTTGTGGCCATATATATTTTAGCTCCAGGATTTCGACTTAGGAAATCTTCATAACTACTGTATATAGTAACATCGAGATCTTTCCAATAGTCTAATCCTGCTCTTTTTAACTGCTTATCATTTATTTTAAAACCTAATGGTTCTATTAGATGAAGTTTTGTTCCCGTTGCTACGCAGGTCCTACCAATATTCCCTGTGTTAGCAGGAATCTCGGGTTCTAATAATACCACATTCATCCTTTTACTCCTTCCTTATGGGGTCCAAATAATAAAAAGGTGATATTAATCACCTCTTATTGCTATATTAATTTCAATTTTTTTATCTTCGTATTCTAAAGGAACACATATATTCTGGGCATAAGTATTAGAAAAAGACATTGTACCATTGCCTATGGTAGGTGGAGTAATGTCTATATTTATCCCCTTTGTCGAAAAAATTGTTGCTGTATTTCCCATAATCATATTACCCAACTCTGCTATAGCACTTCGTGACATATCGTCCATTTCAGTTACCGGCATCATCATCATTTTTGACGCAATATCACAGGCAACATTATTATCAAATGCTATCATAACCTGACCCTTCATAGCTCCTGTTACCCCAATAAGAATTACTAAGGTATCTTTTATAAATACAGGGCTTTGAACATAAGGCTTTCCAAGTTTAGCTTGCACAGAACACATATCATTAAGTATCTTAGTAGCCGCTATAAGAAATGGGTTAATATAATCGACATTAATTGTAGTCATTGTATTTCCTCCTAGGTAGACTCTTAAATTTTGATATGCCACACCCTATTAAATGCTTATAATGATTTATATTAACTTTGTCTATGGCGTTTAACGAAATTGTCTATTCTATCTATGGCCATCTTTAGGTTTTCAATTGAATAAGCATAGGATATTCTAAGATAACCTTCCCCACAATCCCCAAAAGCAGTCCCAGGTACTACTGCTACTTTTTCTTCTTGAAGTAATTTTGTAGCAAATTCCTCAGAGGTCATATTTAAACTTTTAATACAGGGAAAAACATAGAATGCACCATATGGTTCAAAGCATTCTAGTCCCATATTTCTTAGGGAATGGATTAGGAATCTCCGGCGCTGATCATATGCTTCCCGCATCATAGCCACATCATCATCACCATTTTTTAATGCTGCAATGCCAGCATATTGGCTTGTAGTTGGGGCACACATTATAGCAAACTGATGTATCTTAAGCATTTGCTCAATTATATTTGCTGGACCTGTCGCAAAGCCCAAACGCCAACCTGTCATGGCATAGGATTTAGAAAAACCATTGATAACAATTGTTCTCTCCTTTAATCCAGGAAATGATGCAATAGAAACATGATCTTTTCCATAGGTAAGTTCTGAATATATCTCATCGGAGATTACATATAAATCTTTGTCTATAATAACATCTACTATGTCCTTCAAATCATTATAATCCATTATCGAACCAGTCGGATTATTGGGGTATGGCAGGATAAGAATTTTAGTTTTCTCAGTAATAGCTGATAAAAGTTCTTCTTTAGTTAATTTAAATTCATTCTCTCCCTTAAGCTCAATTACGACAGGAGTACCTCCAGCCAAAACTGTACAAGGGTGATATGAAACATAGGAAGGCTGAGGTATTAGAACCTCATCTCCTGGATTTAACATTGCCCGCAGGGCTAGATCAATTGCTTCACTACCTCCTACGGTTACCATGGTCTCATTATCAGCGTCATAATCCAAGTTGAATCTTCTTTTTAAGTATTTGCATATTTCTATTTTTAAATCTTTTAAACCAGCATTGGAAGTATAGAAGGTCTTTCCTTTTTCCAGGGAATATATTCCCTCTTCCCGTACATGCCATGGTGTGTCAAAATCAGGCTCACCAACGCCTAATGAGATTGCGTCCTTCATCTCACTAACTATATCAAAGAATTTTCGTATACCTGAAGGTTGAATCTCTACTACTCTTTGCGATAATGGATTTCTCAAGGGGTAATCAACATCCTTTCATCTCGTTTATCCTGTTGTAGGGGTAAACCATGTTCCTTATATTTCTTTAATACAAAATGAGTTGCAGTACTTAATATTGCATCCATAGGAGCTAGTTTTTCTGAAACAAACATTGCAACTTCCCGCATGGTTTTACCAGATATTATAACAGTTAAATCAAAACCACCAGACATAAGATAAACTGATTGTACTTCATCAAATTTATATATTCTCTCAGCTATTTTATCAAAGCCCATTCCTCTTTGAGGAGTAACCTTAACCTCAATTAAAGCAGTAACTCTTTCACATTGAACTTTATCCCAATTTATCAAGGTAGGATATCCACATATAATATTGTTATCCTCCATCTCCTTAATCAAGGACACAATTTCCTCCTCTGTAGAACCTAACATAATAGCTAAATCAGCTGGAGATATCTTGCTGTTTTTATCCAGCATAGCCAAGAGTTTTTCTTTCATCCCTTATCCCTCTCTCTTTATATTTTAATAATATTTACGCCAAGACTTTATATAGCTCGTCACTCTTTGGCGGCTCTAGATAACGAATTTCATCGCCATTGCAAATAATACGGTCAGACCCTTCTGTAATCCTACCTATAACCGCAGCTGGTATTCCTTCAGCTAATAAGCTTTCTACCAGAAGATTGGCCTTATCTGTAACCATTAACATACATCCACTAGATATTAGCTTATAAGGATTGATATTAAAGAATTCACATATCTCAACGGTTTCCTGCTTTATAAGAATCTTCTTTAGATCTACTTCTAATCCAACTCCTGCTGCATAGCCAATCTCCCAAAGAGCCCCAAATATCCCACCTTCAGTAACATCATGCATTGAGGTTACACCTACCTTACGGGCTATTCGAGAATCTGGTAAAACAGAAATAAAATCAATCATTCTTTTTGCGCCATCTATAAAGGAAGCTGAATATCTGCTAAGCAGTTCTTCTTCCTTAGCCTTAGCTATAATTGCCGTTCCTTCCAGACCTGCCCATTTTGACATAACTATTTCCTGTCCTGGCTTAGCCCCTGCTGTCTTAATCAGCTCAGAACGTTTCATCTTACCTATTCCAGTGACTGTGATAATAGGTTGATTAACGGCCTTAGTCACCTCAGTATGACCACCCATTACCTCAATATTTAATAAAGAACATACAGTCTCTATATCCTTCATAATAGTTTTAAGTTTATTTTCTTCAGTGTGCTCTGGCAGTAATACGGATAGCATTATACCTATAACTTCCGCTCCATTGGAGGCAATATCATTGGCTGTTATATGAACAGCCAATGTACCTATATCATGTTCAGTTCCTGTAATGGGGTCTGTGGAGATAACCAGAACTTCATCTTCTTTCAGACTTAGAACACTACAATCTTCACCAATGGCAGGTCCTACCAGAACCTCGTCTCTTCTATGCTTTATTTGATCAAGAACCGACCTTTTTAAGATACTTTCCGGTACTTTCCCTAACTTCATGCTATTTCTCCCTATCTTATGTTCCTTCTTATTCGTCTTCAAACCCCTCGTCATCCCAAGCATCTTCCCAATAAAGATCAATAGAAGGAGCTGTATCTAAAGGTTCATCAATATTGGTAGTTTCCTGGCTATTATCTTTTTTTGATTTTCCATTCTTAGTTGAGCTATCATTTGCCTTGTCTTCTACTGGTTTAGTACCAATGGTAACATAACGGGGTGCAGGATTATATACACTTTTATTAACTAAGGTTCTGCTTACTTCTTTACCGTTTTCATAGACTACCTTATAAAGTTCGGTCTTATACCCTGTATGTGGAGATTGGGTAACCTTTCTGTAGGTGACAGGCTTAGTTGGATCTTCTGTCACTACATCAGCTGGTGGTGGAGTTTCTGAAAGCACAACTGTTACATATTCAATTCTTCTATTAGAACTCCTTGTTTCATTCCCCCATATGTTAAAGGTTATTTTTCTTCCCTTGGTAAAAGCCTCAATCAGTATAGGGGAATCTGTATTATTTCTAAATTTTAAATCCTTGTAAGTTCCAGCAATTGCAGCATCTCTAGACAAATCTGTATAACTAATGGTCATAGAATGGGCTGCCCTTTCCACTACCTCAAGTTCTGAATAAAGTACAGCATTATATAAAGTAGTAGTTACCTGACACGCTCCTCCCCCAACACTATCAATAACTTTACCATTCAAATAGGCACCAGCAGTATAATATCCATTGCTGGCAGTAAAAGGAGCCATATATTGATAAGCTGAGAAGGTATCACCGGGATAAAGCACAGTATTGTTAATTAATCTGGCACCATTGGCTAAGTTCTCAGCCCTTCCCTCAGCTGAACTGGTATAATCTGTAGTAAATGTTCCCAGGATATCATCTACTTTCTTGACATCTTCTATTGTATAAAGAGGCATATCATCAACAACAACAGCATTGATTGATATATCTTCCCTATTCCAATTATTAAGGATGGTATCCTTGATCAACTGAACAGTGGAATCAATCTCCACCTTTCTCCCAACTTTATGGTCGGTATAGATAAACTTTCCACCTGTCCTTGATAAAGTTGCATTTTGCGGAGCTATATTATATTCACTGACATCATTACTAACGAAACTATTAAGCTTTGTCTCATCCAATGAAAAGGTTAGATCATATCTTACCCCTTCATGTTCTATATCCTTCAAGTTCTTATATCTAACAATCAAATTGCCAGACTTACCAAGATTTAAAGCCTGATCAACAAAGTCATTTTCCTCATATTTATATCCCAGTTCATCTAAAGTTGTACTTACTTCATCATTTCCTACTATAATTTTAAGATTTTTATTTTTTAATTCTTGGACAAAACTATCTATTGCTGATTCTGCTTCCTCTTTTGTTAGTCCACTGACATCGACCTGGTCTATAAAAACTCCTTTAGGAATGATTTTCCCATCTTCCTTGGCAGATGCTATACCAACATTACTAAAAAGCAAAATAACAAAGGATAAAAATATGGTAAGGCCCATCAAAGTTCCTTTTTCTTTCATTGTTCATCCTCCTTTTCTATGATTAAGATAAGCTTATTTGCTTTGTTTGTCTCTTGTTTTTTATGTAACTTCTTCCTATTGTAACATAAAGCTTCCATTAATCAAGAAAATGTTTAGGAACATTGACATAATCACTATAATTATGTATATTAACTTAATAAACTAAGAATAGAAGGTATTATCATTGATAAGATTAGTAGCACAATAATTACTGTAGATATTATTTTTTTTGTTTTTTTATTATGAAAATTCATTAATTTCACCTCTTTCCTTAAATAACTTATAAGAAAGGTTGTGATACACATGCCTATTCCCATATCCTTGGTTGCTGTTATAATGTTTAGTGTATGGCTCCGTTTTGTAATCGGCAGATCTAATCAAGAAAACGTAAAAAAGAATAGACATTTCTGGGAGCTGGAACGAAAGGCCAACTCAGCAAGAAAGGTTGATATATCCAATCTTGATTATCTTACCATACCACTAGAGCAGTTACCCATGAAAGATCATGAAGATTCTACTATAAATTCTTACCGCGATACTATTCTTAGTCTGTCTGATAAGAAAATCCTTAATCTAACCGGATTAACCAACACAGACTTGAAGTTAAAATACGGTGCTGCCAATTTAAATAAATTAACGGCATATGACAATAATTATATACAGTTAATAAGTATTCTCCAAAAATGGGGAGAACGGTTATATTCCCTAGGTTATATGGCCGAAGCCACATCAGTCTTGGAATATGCTACTACCTGTCAGACAGATGTATTAGGCACATATAGGCTTCTATCCAAAATATATAAAGAAACCAACAAACCTGATAAGATTACCCAGTTAATACACACCATTCAGGGAAGTACTATTAATAGAAAAGAATTAATACTAGCAGAGTTAAATAAAATACTCTCTTCCAATTTATAGTTTATCCCTTGTTTTGCCTGATATTCTACCGTTAAGATTATCATTTATTTTATGATACTTTATAGAATCATTCAAGGGTTTTTTAATATTTTTCTTTTATATTATTAGGCTTAGCTGAGGGGCAATAATCTCTTAAAATGCATTGCTCACATTTGGGATTTCTTGCAACACATATGCTTCTACCCAAGGTAATAATCTGAAAATTATATAATATCCATTGCTCCTTAGGTAGAAGCTCCATTAGATCAAATTCTATCTTGACCGGATCTGTTTCTTTTGTAAATCCTAATAATCTAGAAATTCTTTTTACATGGGTATCCACTACAATACTAGGTTCATTATAAATATGCCCCCTTATCACATTGGCCGTTTTTCTACCAACTCCAGCCAAGGTAGTAAGTTCTTCAATCTCCTTAGGCACTAGCCCATCATATTCATCAATTAGACGATTGGCACAGGCAATAATGTTCCTAGCCTTATTTTTATAAAAGCCGGTAGAGTGTATATCCTTCTCCAGCTCCTTAACATCTGCTTTAGCAAAAGCTTCAAGGGTAGGATATTTCTTAAACAGATCTTTTGTCACCATATTAACTCTAGCATCTGTACACTGGGCACTGAGGATAGTGGCTATAAGCAGTTGCCACGGGGTCTCATGATCTAGGTAGCATTTATATTCCCTATTGTATTCTTTATTTAATAACTCTATTATCTTATCTATTCTTTCCCGTTCCTTTTTAGATATTCTTTTAGCCATATTCATTTACCTTTCTATTGACTATAACTATATGAACATGATACTGGCAGACTTATTTAAAGGATCCCTCTTACTGTAGTCAAATATGATTATTTGCTCCTTCTGATATGGAATACCAGTCCTAGCAGAACGGATTATATCATAAGTAAAGCGTTCAACATGGGTATCTCTACGATTAAGCTTTAAGCTTTCATATATTTCACTTAGCTGCTTTTTCTCCAATGGTAATGGGGCAAAGGATATTCTATTCTTCATCGCTTCTCTTAAGCATAAATCAAAGGATAAAATCTCTTTAAACAATTGACTATCCTGCTCACTTTCAAGATTGTTTTTATTTAAAATAATGTCCCTATAGAAATCTAATAATATTTCAAAACGCCTTATCCTTGTATGGGAGATTAGATCCAGTTTATTATGTTCATAATATTCCCATAAAGCCCTATATAAGTGGACTGGTGTATCAAAAAAGTGATTTAAATACTCCATACTATAAACAAACTGTCCACTATTATAATACACCTCAACCATCTCACAAATACCCTTTAGCTGTAATACCTCATCGTAAGACAAATCATTGGTATAAAGCACTTCATAGGGAGCCCTATCCTGATATACAATGCCATACTTAATTACGTCTTGTTCCATTATGGAACCTTTAAGCACTTTAAGAAACCCTAATTGCAGTTGATCAGGTTGCATGGCATAAACATCATTAAAGGACTTACAAAAGGACTGATAATCTTCCAAGGGCAGTCCTGCTATAAGATCTAAGTGTTGATGTATATTCCCACCTTTTTTAATTTTGGCAACATTGTCAGCTAACTTTTCTAAATCCATTTTTCTATGGATAGCTGCTATAGTATCAGGATTAGTGGATTGAACCCCAATTTCAAACTGAATTTGCCCAGGTCTTAAAGTAGATAAAAGTTCAATTTCCTCGTCTGTCAGAATATCTGCTGCTATTTCACAATGGAAATTGGTAATTCCATTGTCATTTTCTTTTATAAACTTCCAGATTTCCATGGCATGTACTCTATTACAATTAAAAGTTCTATCTACTAATTTAACCTGAGGCACTTTATAATCTAAAAATATCTTTAGTTCCTTCTTTACCAAATCAATATTTCTAAGACGGACACTTTTGTCAACTGAAGAGAGACAGTAACTACATGAGAAAGGACAGCCCCTGCTACTTTCATAATAGATTATCTTATTATTAAACTGTTCCATATCTTCATAGGGAAAGGGTATACTATCTAGATTAAGGGGTTTTCTTACAGGATTTAATAATATATTCCCTGCTTCCCTATAAGCCATACCAGGTATTTTATTAATTGGATTTTTTCCACCACTAAAACATTCAACTAATTCAAGAAATGTCTCCTCCCCTTCTCCTACAATAATATAATCCACTTCATTATGTTTATTCAAGATTTCTGATGGATTGTAGGATACCTCAGGTCCTCCAAGGAAAATCTTAACTCCGGGTTGAATCTTTTTTAACTCCCTAATCACTCTCATGATTAGTTCAATATTCCATATATAACAGGAAAATCCAATCATATCTGCTTTTTCTTTATATATTCCCTTTAATATCTCATTAAAACTATGATTTATGGTATATTCAGAAATATGAATATTCTCCTTATAAGGCTTTGCATAGCTTCTTAGACTATGCACTGCCAANTTTGTATGTATATATTTTGCATTAACTGCAACCAATAGTATTTTCATTTGATAATTTCGCCTTCCATTATTATGCTTTATATTTTATCATATTTAACTATTCAAGCTTTTATATTGTATTTATATTCTATCATATTTTATAGGAAAATGGTTATATAAAATCATCCAAATCACAATATCTAGTAACATTTCACTCTAAATTAGTGAAACTTTCACAAAAGATATAAGGGGATGCAGCTAGGGCCAGCACAGGAAGCGTGATTATGTACCGTTAGAAGTATACCCACAATGATTTGCATGTCATACCATTATTATAGCAGATACATGACATAGCAAATTTAGTGGGTAACCTCCTCTAAAATATTTTATAACTGGGTTTCTCCTCCCCTAGGATATAATAACGAAGATAATCATCTAATATAATGCCAAAAAAGGACAGCAGGAACCATATATTTGTGAATAAGAGGCATACCTGTCCCATTATATTGTATGGCAGCATAGAATAATCCCATACACTAAGCTTAAGCCAAACATTTACTATAAGTCCTACTATAAACTCTATTGCCGTAATTATAATAGATGAAATCACCATTTGACTAAGTAAGGACATATTCCAAGTATAGCCTTCGTTCAATAATCCTATTAAGATAAAACATATACCACCGGCAATTAACATAGATATATGAGAATAGCCTCGAAATAATATCTCTATGGCACAATAGGTAAAGCCGCCAACAAAGAAGAGTAGTGTATATTTAAGAAAATTATTACTCCTTAACAACATATTGAATAATCCTTTCGATGTGTTGTTCTTATAACCTTTGTAGCATTTTCAGTATATGTACTTTAAACTAAGATTATTGATGAAAATAACATGTGGAACAAACTACACAAGTATGATAACAATTCCATGGGAAATATATTATTTAAAATACAAACTAAAGCAAAAAAGGACAGTCATCTAACTGTCCTTTTTTTGGAGAAGGTATTTTTGTTACTTATGGGGGTGTAGCAAAAACTATATAATGTATTGGGGTTTACAATAGTAAGTATACCATCATTTTCAAAAGAAGTCTGCACAAACTTTACAAAAATAATTATGTTTTTTCGTCATGTTGCACAGGATTATGCTTCGCTCATAGTATCTGCATCAAACAAGGCTTCAAACTCTTCACGACCAATTCTCTCTTTTTCTATTAATAAATTAGCACAAGAATCTAGGATATGTCTATTCTCAGATAATATTCTCTTAGCTTCTTTATAACAATCATCTATAATAGCTCTTACCTCGTCATCAATTTTATTAGCTATACTTTCACTATAGCTTCTAGTGTGAGCTAAATCTCTACCTATGAATACCTCATTATCATCATTATCATAATTAACCATTCCAATGACATCAGAAAAACCATAACGGGTTATCATTGCTCTTGCAGTCTTAGTAGCTTCCTTGATATCTTGGGACGCTCCCGTAGTGATATCATCAAAAACTAATTCCTCAGCTACTCTTCCACCTAAGCCCACAATAATTTCCTGCTTCATTCTTCCCTTAGTCAGGAACATCTCATCCTTTTCTGGTAAAGGCATGGTATAACCTGCTGCTCCATGACCTGTTGGAATAATTGACACCGTATATACCGGTCCCACATCAGGCAGGAGATGGAATAAGATAGCATGCCCTGCTTCATGGTAGGCAGTAATTTTCTTTTCTTTATCAGAGATAACCTTACTTTTCTTCTCTGTTCCAATTCCAACCTTGATAAAGGCCTTCTTTATATCTTCATTTACTATATAATTTCTGCTTTCTCTAGCAGCACCAATGGCAGCTTCGTTCAATAGATTTTCTAAATCAGCTCCAGTAAATCCTGCTGTAGTCTGGGCTATCTGTTTTAAATCCACATCGTCACCTAAAGGTTTTCCTTTAGCGTGAACCTGTAAGATCTCTTCTCTGCCTTTTACATCTGGGCGTCCTACCATAACCTTTCTATCAAAACGTCCTGGCCTTAGAATCGCAGGATCTAATATATCTACTCGGTTTGTAGCTGCCATAACGATAATTCCTTCATTTACACCAAAGCCATCCATCTCAACTAAAAGTTGATTTAAAGTCTGCTCTCTTTCATCATGGCCACCGCCCATACCAGTACCACGGCGTCTAGCCACAGCATCAATCTCGTCAATAAATACAATACAAGGTGAATTCTTCTTCGCATCCTCAAATAGATCCCTAACTCTAGATGCACCAACACCAACAAACATTTCCACAAAATCAGAACCTGATATAGAGAAAAATGGTACTCCTGCTTCACCTGCTACCGCCTTTGCCAGCAATGTCTTACCAGTTCCCGGTGGACCTACTAATAACACACCTTTAGGTATTCTGGCCCCAACCTGTATATATTTTTTAGGAGACTTAAGAAAATCTACAATTTCCTTTAATTCCTCTTTCTCCTCATCTAAACCAGCTACATTTTTAAAGGTAATATTCTTATTCTCGCCAGTGATCATCTTAGCTCTACTCTTACCAAAGTTCATGACTTTACTATTTCCACCACCAACGGAAGCTTGATTAGATAGAAATGAAAATAAAACTATGATAACAATAAAGATAAGTACATATGGAAGAACAGAACTTAGAAACCAATTGGGTTTAGGAACCTCCGCTACATAATAACGGATATCAGCTTCTTCAGCCGCCATTTCAACAGCTGAAATATTAGCAACATTAATAGTCCTTGTGGTCTCGTCATTCATCATTACTTTTACTTCACCGGTATTACCATCCTCATTGGGATAAATCTCTACTCTTTGAATCACTCCAGCTCTCAAGTCGCTGAAGAATTGATCATTGGAATAATCTTGATTATTGTATTGAATATTATCTGAAATGAAAATAGTCAAAAAGACAATAGCCAAAAGGATTAAGTAAAAGCCATATCCTTTGATTTGTTTTCTCACTAGTCAACCTCCTAAATTAAATTTTTATCTATCTTCTCCTCCGTAATAGACCCTTCATGCTGTATTATTCTACATATCCTACATAAGGTAGATTTCTATATTTTTGCTCATAATCTAATCCATAGCCTAAAACAAACTTATCAGGTATTACAAAACCTACGTATTTTACATTAACATCGGTCTGTCTACGTTCTGGTTTATCAAGTAATGTGCAGATAGATAAACTCTCTGGTGCTCTACTTAGCAACATATCCTGTAGGTAGGACAAAGTCTTGCCAGAATCAATAATATCCTCCACTATAATTACATTTTTACCTTGAACAGATTCATCTAAATCCTTTAATATTCTAACTCGCCCTGAGCTTACCTTTTCATCTCCATAACTGGAAACAGACATAAAATCAAGGGTCACAGGAACTGTTATTCTTTTAGCCAAATCACAGCAGAAAAACACACTACCCTTGAGAATACAAATCAAATGAACGCTTTTACCTTCAAAATCCTTACTTATCTCTTCTGCCAGTTCTATTGTTCTTCTACTTATCTCCTCTTCTGTTATCAATACATTAATATTTTCTAGCATCTTCATTATCCTCCGCATTTATCAATCTCATCGACAGTATTCTAACCGTTGATTCACTAATTTTATACTTTTCGCTTATGCGATCACCCTTGCCTAATATCCACATAATGTGGTTACCATCGGCTACTAGCAATGTTTTAGATCGCTTTTCTCTGGGTATCTTTCTATCAATAAAATAATCTTTAAGCTTTTTTCGCCCTCCAGAATTATTTATCTGAATATAATCTCCTGTTCTTCTAGTTCTTACCTCAACAGCAATCTCTATTTTATCATAATCAAACCATTTTATACAACTATTTTTAGGAATTGTTATATTTTTTACTGCAGAAAAAATATTTACCTCTAAATAGTTGTTATCTCCAGGTAAATAATATACGCCAGGTCCATCTATCTTGATACAAGTTGCCTCATAGTCTACCTGCTTCTGAATTTGGCTTTCGCAGTAAAATTTTATAGCCTCATATTCCTTAAGAGCAACCATCCCATATGGTAAGTCTATTCTTTTACCCACTGGTTTATCATATAGATCCAGCACTTGTTGTATATGGACAGCCTCCACATCTTTTAATCTTCCGCCTAATTGTTCAAATATTTTTCTAACTATGGCCTTTTGGATAACAATATTCTCCTTTAATATATCCTCGATATTAAAAAGAAAACCATCCTCCCTTTGTGATACTACTTTCTTGTAACTTCTTTCGGTAGTCTCCTCTATAAATAAGGCGATCTCTTTCAAATGATTTGCCGCCCTGCTTATATGCTCTATTGTATTATTATTTATCTCCTTTGTTGCATAAGTAAGTACATTATTACGTATCTTGTTTCTGCTATAATTATCCGTAAGGTTTGTGGAATCAATCCTATAAGGAATATCCCTAGTATGAAGAAAGGCTTCTATTTCCCTGCGGGTAACACATAGCAAGGGACGGATAATAGTTACCTCTTTGTTGATCCTCTTTAATTTCAAGGAGGAATCTATTCCTGACAGCCCTTTAATCCCGCTACCTCTAAATAGATTAAATAAAAATGTTTCTGCATTATCATTTTTATTATGGGCCGTTGCAATTTTATTACACTTATATTTCAGGCATATCTCAAGAAAGGACTGGTAGCGGACCTTCCTACCTGCTTCTTCTTCAGAGATTTTATTACTTTGTGATATTTTTTTGACATCATAGGAAAAGCTATGGAAATCAACTCCCAGCTTTTCACAGGTTAAGCGGACAAATTCCTGGTCCTCATTTGCTTCCTCGCCCCTAAGCTGATGATTGACATGTACAACCCTTAATCCTAGACTATATTCCTTTGAAATCTCCGACAATACATATAAAAGGCAGATAGAATCAGCACCTCCTGAGACTCCGATGACTATACTATCTCCCTTTTCAACCATTTGATTTAATTCCATGAAATCTATTATTTTGCCCAGCATCATAATATTAACCATGCCTTTCACTGCAGCTTGCAAATAATTCAACATTTATATAATAATAGTATTCTAACCCCTTCCCTAATAATTTTCAATGTCCTTTCTATTATTTTAACCAAATTCCTGCAGTAATTACAGTCATATCATCTTTTGGTATATAATTTACTTGAGATAAAGTATGATCTAGAATCCGATTGGCAATCTCTTGTGGGTTATTACTATCCATTTCCATAATTAATTTTTCTAAGTATCCTTCCTTATCCTCTTCCTGAATACTATCTAAAACCCCATCGGTTACCATTATGGCAATATCACCTTCATATAATTTCTTAGATACTACATCATAGTCAACATTCTCCAATATACCTATGGGCAATGTGGTAGAAGAGATGGTTTCAACCCATTTATCCCTCTTTATAAAGGTGGCGGCAGCCCCAATTTTAATGAAGCGGCATATGCCTGTGTACAAGTCTACCACACTCATGTCTATGGTGGAGAAGGTTTGCTCTTTGGCATTAAGAACCAAATTAGAGTTAATAAGCTTAATAGCTGTTTCTGGTTTAAATCCCGCTTCTATTAATTGCTCCAAGAGTGACATAACAATCTCACTTTCTTCAGAAGCAATTTTACCAGTGCCCATGCCATCTGAAATGGCAAGCATAATTTCACCTGTATCCATCTTCAGTATGGAGAAATTATCCCCAGACACATTTTCTTTCTTAGCTCTAGCCACACCNGTCAGTATCTTAAATTTTGTATCTTCTACAAAAACAAAGTTATCATATTCCTTTGAAATTACTGATTTGGAAGCCTCTGAAGCCCGCATCCGTATTCCCAAAAGATCACTAAGCTCTGCAGCTACTTCCTTTGCTGTTATGCAATACCCATTCTTGCCCTTAGCATTAATAAGAACTTCCTTTCTTTTGCCTTCCCGCTCTAGGACAGTAATATTCTTAACCGATATACGAATTTGCCTTAATCTCTTTAATATCTTCTCTTCTTCTTGCTTAATTAGTTCAACTGTTCCATATATGTCACTGGATATATCCTGAATTGCAAATGAAACTTCCTTTAACTGCTCAGCTATAATTTCTCTACTTTCAACCAGGCGGTTATTCCATATCTGATTTAACTTGGCTATTTGAAATCCTTTATTAGTTTCCTCTATAAATTGATCAGTGCAAATACATCCATCACTGAAAATCAAAGGGATATCTTCTTTCTTAATCTCCCCATTTTTTTCAGCTATGTCAAACATTCTACAAGCGGCATCATAGGTTTCTTCAAAATTGCTTTCCCAACATATGCTACAATTGACACATTCTTTACATAGCTTTTCCGATATATCCTCAAAGATGCGATTTATTTCCTTACGTCTTAATTTTGTCTGTTTAACAGATAGATTATCTAAAGCCTTGGAAAGCTTTAAAAAGGACTCTGAAAAAATACGCATTCTATTTCTAGCTATATTCTTTAAATATTGATCGGTAAATAAATCACTTTTCAAATTTGATGTAGAGTCCACCCTATATATTAAAGTACTAGGAAGAAGTAAAAAGATTATCACCGCTGACACCAGAGCTCCAGCATCAGTTATTGATACTCTTCCGCTTCCATATAACAAATCCATAACAATTGCTGTGGTCATATATATAATAGCCATAGGTATACGGCCCATCTCTCGAAAAGCTGCCGGTATAATACCCATTATACTTAACATCCCTATATCCATGGTCTGAGCCCCTCTCAAACTGGCGGCCAGACCGCATACTGCCCCAGTTATAGCCCCCTGACCTACACCATATTTATAAGATAGAAAGAGTACCATAAAATATATAAGAGTCTCCAACAGTGCAAAATATTGGATATCAACACTTGGAAATGCATATATTATTACGGCAATTATTACAGCAAGGCAAACCATCTGTTCATTATTCATTTTATAGCCCTTAGCTGCATTCTTTATAAAACTTACTCCACTTCTAAAGATAGATGCCGATACGAACACTATAATCGCTTCTAAAAGCCCAAGCAATATTTTATCACTACTAAATCCACCAGGAGCTACTTCCATTAAGGAGAATACTAGCAGTGAAATCGCTGGTATTATAAATCTAATTGGTTCCCACTTATTTATCATCTTGCCCAAGGGACCTTCCAAGATTACAAGAGCTGTAATCATTGCGAACAGATATTTAAAAATATAGGCAGCCTGCATTGCCGATGCAATACCGATTGCAATCGTAAATAATATAAAACCCCGTCCTACATTCTCCATATAGACAGCAGTAAAATAGCCCATAGCTAAGGGATTCATTCCAAAGAATGGCGCTCTAGCCACCAGTATCCCTATTAAGTGAATCAGAAATGTTCTTTTCTTAGTGCCTTTCATTTTGTTCTCCCCTCTGAACGTCTTTTTATAGATAGTGTTTGTTATTATAGTCAGAGGGAAATAAAATCTTTGTCAAAATCACTACCCTATACATAAAAAGTTTTTGACAATAATTCCTTTAGAAAGGCTATATTATCGAATGTAGGGAGTTCATTATTTTTAAGAATATAAAAATAGGCTGTCACCATATAGAATTGGAGTTGCCGCAGTAGCTATATAAGGGTACACCTATGTATCCTAAAACACTACTGCGGCAGCCACCTCTTACTATATTGGGACAGCCCTGGCGCTTAAATTTAAGCAATAAAAAATAGCGAAGGACGGATTTGAACCGCCGACACCACGGGTATGAACCGTGTGCTCTCGCCAACTGAGCTACTTCGCCTAAACAACGAAACTTATTATATCCTCTATTTAATATTTTGTCAATCCTTTTTAATATAAATTTTTATTTTTTTAAATTACCTGGTTTGCTACTCTTCCGGTTTAAGTAAAATCTCATCTTCATAAACAAGGCCCAGCCTCTCTCTAGCTGTCTCTTCAATGTATTTACGCGTCTGGAAATAAGCCTCTTGCCTTTTAATTTCAGCCGCTCTTTCCTCTTGTTCAGCAATTTGACTTTGTAGTTTTTCAATTCTTAGTCTTGCCGTTTCATTCTTAGCTTTAAGCTCAATTCCACTATATGCTATAATACCAAATAAAATAAGAACAACAAATGCAATAATACCTAGGCCTGTCTTATTTTTAGATTTTCTTCCCATCTGACCAACCTCTAATCTTTTCTTTTTTCTTTGTTCTTCTGGTATTTTATAACCTTTTATCCCTTATCGGTTTTAACCCTTTCTTATCTTCTTGCAAAACCTTGGCCTCTTTCTTGGAGCTAGTCTTATTCTTACGCTCTTTCTTTGCCCTAGGCCCTTTCCTACCTTTTTTGTTAGCTTTAGTCTCCCTCTTAGAGCTGGACTCTTTTTTCTCCTCTTTTTTAGCTCTCGCCTCTTGCTTAATTTTTTTCTTACGTTCTTTCTTTTCCTCTTTTTTTGCCTTTATGTCTCTACGTTTGGCTAATCTTTTATTTCTTTTTTCATTTAACTTTATTTTAACCGACTTTGCTATTTTAATCAATCTCATCCTAAGTAATTTTATTAATTTTCGAAATTTACATAATAAAAATTTAGAAAACCTTTTTAAGCTATTATCTATAAATCTAAAAGGTCGTAACAACAATATCATTAGTTCAGATATTAGCTTAACGACAAAAGGGCTTAACATGAAATTATAAACAACCATGCCTAACGCCATACCCATGACAGAAAAGCCTCGTATAATACCATTATTCTCATTATACATCATTGCAAATATAAATACACTGGCTATTACCCAAAACAATAGATCTTCAATGGCAATAGTAAAATAATTATGTTTTATAACCCTGCGAAATATTCTCAGGATATCGTAAGCCAGTAATATAAGTGCTCCCCATAGGATTGAGGTCATAAAGAATTGTAGTTCCACTGTAATATCTTTACTCATCTTAATCTCCGTTCCTGATAAATACTGCCTACATTCATGCCTTTAGCTATAAACCACATATTAATCTAGATTCAAGCTTGGCATTGGGATCAAATACTTACTTGAATAGCCTGCCAAACAAGGTTTCTCCGCCTCTTCCACTAGCAGTATTATCCGAATATGTAATACTGTCTATACGACCATCAATATCTACTTCTCCCTTTTCCAGTGTTAGGCGATTAACATGCAATTCACTGCCCCGGATCATTAAGATGCCTGCTTCCGTTTGTAATAGCACTTCCCCTGCATCAAAAGATAATACATCATTTACTCCTGTAATACTAGCTTCCTTTCTGCCGTTAATATTTAATTTGTGACCTTTTAAATTCAATTGTCTTTCATCCATAAAAAAGCCTCCTCAAATAATTATCAAAAGATACCTGTCTAAATTAGAACATGTATACTCTTTTTAAATATATGAGAAGACTTGCTACTTCATGACGGTTTTAAAGATACTTAATGAGTTGGCTGGCTTCCTCTTTCTTAGTAGTCTCTTGAATATCAAGTACCTCCACTTTAACTGACCTACTGCCAAAGCCTATCTCTATTATATCTCCAACTTTAACATTAACGGAAGCCTTAGCCTGCTTACCATTAACCATAACTCTTCCTGCATCACAGGCTTCGTTAGCTACTGTTCGTCTCTTAATCAACCTCGATACCTTTAAAAACTTATCTAACCTCATAGAAAACCTTCCTTCTAGCCATCTACTCCATGTACTCTATGTTTAAAAAAGCTTATACCAAAGAAGGCTGTTTTAAAAACCCTACACCCCATTGAGATCCAGAATTTAAAACAGCCCATCCTTAATATTTTTGTAACAAATTATGCATTCACAATATCCTTTAAAGCTTTACCAGCTTTGAACTTAGGTGCTTTAGAAGCAGCAATATGAATTGTTTCCTTTGTTAAAGGATTTCTTCCTGTTCTAGCTGGTCTATCAACTACCTCAAAAGTACCAAAACCAACTAACTGTACCTTTTCTCCTTTAGCTAATTCTTCTGTAACAACATCGATAAAAGCTTTTAGAGCTTTCTCAGCATCCTTTTTAGAAAACTCTGTTTTCTCAGCAATCGCTGCAACTAATTCTGCTTTGTTCATGGATTTGCTCCTCCTCTAAAGTAATATAATTTTATTTTTCAATAATCATTAGATTATCTTTTATGCCCACAAAACATTTTGCTCTGTGAACGATATGTGATATAGGCTTAGAACCTAGGTTTAAGCACCGATAACAACATACCTATAACTCTATTTATAAACGTATTAAAGGCATTTGTCAAGGAATTTTCTGCATTTATATGTAAATACACAAATAAATCTTTAGTCCTATTATAAATAACCATAATAAAGGCCCATCAAATGTTTTGGAGGGACTACCACCCTAAAACAATTTGAATAGGCCTACAATCTACATTGATAGTAGCATTAACTTTATTGTTCCATCTGTCTTCCCAAAAAGGAAGCGGCGGTTGCTGCCAGTTTGGCTTCCGTATCCCCAAATTTTATCTTAGCATCCTTAGTTAATAGGATAACAGATCCTATGGCGTCTCCTTCAGAAATAATAGTATATATTGCCTGATTGGTATATTCGCTATCATCTTCATTGCCGATTTTAATAAATCTTTTATCTTCACTTGACGCTACGATATTCTCTCTTTCATTAATAATCTCTTCCAGCTCATGGCTAATACTCCTGGCTATTAAATCCTTTTTAGCAGAGCCAGCTATTGCGATAAATTGATCTTTATCTGTTATCATAACTATATATCCTGTAGTTTGTGCCAGAGAATCAGCGTATTGTTTGGCAAAATGACCCAACTCGCCAATAGGCGAATATTTTTTTAATATTATTTCTCCTTCCCTATCAGTAAATATCTCTAGAGGATCACCTTCTCTAATTCTTAGTGTCCGTCGTATTTCTTTCGGAACTACAACACGTCCCAGATCATCTATTCTTCTTACTATACCTGTTGCCTTCATATATTATCTTCCTCCATTTTACTTAATAAGTTGACGAGATGCGGAAATGAATCTTTTACTACTTTCTAATTATATTGTTTGTAAAATGGGAAAGTTTATACATTAAGTTATTTATTATTTTTACTTTTGCTTATTTATATTACTTCAACTCTTAATACATCAAAAACATTAAATATGTCTAAAATTCCATAACCCCAGTCTCTATTGGGATATACACTACTGACATCCCGCCTAGCCCCCCTAACAATAAACTTTTTAATACCTACCGTATCCAATGAAGTGACATTGCCTCTTACAACTCCCCATTCTAACAACATGGCTGCCACCCCAGCCGTATGGGCTGCAGCTGCTCCAGTCCCATTAACTGTTATAAAAGTCTGATCTATGCTGGCTGCAACAATCCCAACCCCAGGTGCCGCAATGGTCGGTATTGGAAGACCCAGCCTATTAAAACCCCTGCTGGCATCAGCATACAAACTATCATTAACAGGATTATATGCCGTTGCCACGATCGGGACATCAGAAGTGCCAGGAATCAAAAGTGTAGTATATATATTGGACTGAGTAAAGTATGTATCTGGTGATATAAAATTCTTCATAGGCAGCCATATATGAAAACTTAAGGGGATATTATCATCACGGTAAATTCTAAATCTCCATATGCCTGAAGTAGGATTAAAAAACCTTAGGGCTACCAACTGATCTCCTGTTTGAGATTCGGCCATTATATAGTCAATATTTAATACTGTCTGCTCAAATATAAATGTAACCTCTCTGTTATCAATTATTCTGACATTTACTCTAGGTACAAATTCGCCAGTAGGTGTTAAAATATCTAATGCAAAGGTATTAGGTGAGTTTGCCCAGATCTCCATTAGAAAGCCCTGTTCGTTTTCTGCTACATTAAGCTCTACAGTTTCATATTCTTCATTAACATCCACTACTCCAAAGTAATGACTACGGGCATTGCCCTCATTACCGGCAGATACCACAACGGAATTGCCAGCTATATCAGCTATCACGGCCAGATAATCACTTATAGGACTGGTCCCATCATGGGCTCCATGGGAACTTCCTAAAGCAATGCACAATGATAGAGGCCTTCCCAACTCCCTTGCTATTCTAGTTAAGTAGCTAACTCCCATCATAATATCATTCTCTTGAAAGCAGGTAACATCAGAGGGAATTGAAAAAAAACGCCTAAGATGGGGTTTAGCCTGCTTTAATTTTACAATTACAAATTCAGCGTCTGTAGCCACACCATAAAATCCTGCTCCCGGGTTATCTCTACCACCAGCTATGCTGGCTATCATGGTGCCATGCCCATCCTCATCTACACTAGGAACAATACTATAGGGATCATCGGAAGCCAAAGCTTCATTAATTATCTCTCTTCTGTACTCAGTCCCATAATTAAAATTAGCTGGATATTGAGTTTCACTAAATATGGTCTGGTCCCACAAAGCAGCAATCCGAGTGGTACCATCGGGATATCTGAATACTGGATTGGTATAGTCTATACCAGTATCTATTATACCAATCAGAGTTCCCTGCCCCCTAAGGTTATAATTAGGTTGATTTCTCAATCTATTTATTCCAGATGCTTCTAAACTTACCTCACTGGTTGTTCCAAAACAGGCTGGAATGGCCGAATATGGATACTCAACCGTACTAAAACTAGTAATTCTTGCTACAGGAATATGAACAATAGCAAATCGGAAATCTAAGATATTAATTGTGTCATCAGCAAAAACATCTAAAACTGCTAAATTACCATTATATTCAATAATTAGATCAGCATAGTCATCACTGATAATTCTCTCTCTCTCCTCATAGGTCATATTCCACCTCCATTAAGATCTTAATCTATCAAATGCATTAAATATATCCAGTATTCCATATCCCCAATCTCTATTGGGATATTCCAGCTCAGGATCTCTTCTGGCCCCTCTTATTAAAAGTTTTCCTATTACTAGGGAATTCATTCTTAGATGATTTTCTCTGAGAACTCCCCACTCCAACATAAGGGCAGCTATACCTGTTGTATGGGCCGCAGCCGCACTGGTTCCAGTAACTTCTGTGAAGCCATGATTAAGGGTTGGGGCAACTATATTAATTCCGGGAGCAGCCAGATCCGGAACAATAAAATTAGTTCTGGCATATCCTCTACTGGCGGCTAGGTAAAGACTATTATCCCCAGAATTATATGCTGTTATGGTAATGGGTACCATGGTATTGGCCAGGTTTAAAAGTGTAGTATAAGGATTAGAGTTAACAAAATATGTATTATTTGAAATGAAACCTTCCTTTGGTAGCCATATATTAATCGCTCCCTCCAAGTCTCCCCTTTGATATACGCGGAACCTCCAAATACCAGGGGCAGGTCTTCTAAATCTAAACAAAATTAATTGATCACCGCTTTGAGATTCCACCATATTATAGTCAATCAGTAATATAGTACTTTCAAATAAAAATGTGATTGCTCTATGATCAGTTAATCCCCCAATAATTCTAGGAATATACTCCCCACTGGGAGATAGTACATCAACATAATAAAGATCTGGAGCATTACCCCAAAGCTCCATAAAAAAATCTCCTTCATTTTCACCTACCAGCAATTCAACATCTACATAACCAACTGCTGGATCGATTGTACTATAAAAATGCCTTCTGGCATTTCCCTCATTTCCAGCTGCAACTACTACAGCTATACCATAGAAGGCTGCAACTGATGATACAAAAGTACTAGAAAGCCCCCTCCCATCATGGGCACCTTGTGAAGACCCTATAGCAACGCATATGGCCATAGGTCGATTAATTCTAAAAGCAACTTGAGTTAGATACTGTATTCCAAATAATACATCATTTTCTTGATAGCAAATAGCATCTTCTGGTATGCAGAAAAATCTTTTCAGATATGCCTTGGCAGGTTTTAATTTCACCACTACAAATTCTGCACTGTTGGCAATTCCATAGAAATCACTTTCAGGAACGGGATTACCTGCTGCAATTCCAGCTACCATAGTGCCATGGCCTATTTCATCGGTAGAAGGAACAATTTCCAACGGATTCTCAGATTGCAGGGCTGCGTTAATATCTTCTCTAGTATACTCTGTCCCATAAAAAGTACCTTCAGGATAGTTATCACCTTGGATAGTTTGGTCCCATATATAGGCTATCCTTGTAGTTCCATCCGCATATTGAAAAATTGGATTGGTATAATCGATACCTGTATCAATAATTCCAATTAGAACCCCGCTTCCCCTTAGATTCAGCACTGGTTGATTCCTAAGCCTAACAACACCAGAGGCTTCTAGACTTTGGGAACTTACAATGCCATAACAGGTAGGCATAGCGGAATATCCAAATTCNAATATGGCACTGTCTGTAATCCTCTCTTCTGGAATATGNAATACAGCAAACCTTCCACTGATGAAATGTATAATTNCATCAGGAAATTGTTCAAAAACTTTTAAGTCACCATTATACTCAATAAGCAGATCCGCATAATCTTCACTTACTATAACTTCCCTTTCCTCTATTGTCATATTATCCTCCATAAAATCTATGAAATCTTAGGCAATCTCTTTTATAAATATTATATATAGATAATCTTATATATATAATATATTTGCATTACATGAAATTATGTAGGAGTATTTTAATTAATTATTATACTTTCATCTAAGACTATAGTAAAAGGTCCATCATTAGTAAGACTAACCTCCATATCTGCTCCAAACTGACCAGCCTCTACTTTGCCAATTTGCTTTTTGACACTACTTAAAAAATATTCATATAGTTCTATAGCCTTTCCCACACCAGCAGCATCTGTAAAACTTGGTCTGTTACCTTTCTTACAATCTGCATATAGGGTAAACTGTGATACTACTAAGACTTCACCTTCTACATCTTTAATGGAGAGATTAGTTTTACCGTATTCGTCGGAGAAAATCCTAAGTTTCATGATCTTATCAACATACTTATCTACTACTTCCTTGGTATCCTCCTTGCCTACCCCTAACAATATAAGATATCCCTTCCCTATAGCTCCAATGCAATTATTATCTACTGTAACTTTTGCTTCTTTAACTCTTTGTATAACAACTCTCATTTTAAAATTCAAACCTTTCTTTTTTATTTTTTACTATTTAATATAATTTGATTTTACAGCATATTTTATTATATAATAATGCTATCAGACCAGTATTCAATCAATTTCTCCAGGGAAAAAGAAGCATTGGCAATTATTTTACTTATCTTTGTTCGACTTAGTATTTCTGATATATTATTGACTTTAACATTCTTTATACTACTATCTGATGAACCAGTTATTTCACAGCTTTGAACAACATCCCACAGGGCTATTCCGTGATCATATAAGATCTGCTTCTTTTCCTCTATAGTAAGAGGGAGCTTTGTGTTACATATAGTGCTGATAACCTTCCAAAATCGATTTTGTGGGTGGTGATAATAAAATTCCCCTTCCCTTGACTTTACTGAAGGAAATGAACCTAAAATCAATATTCTAGAGGCATTATTATATACTGGTTCAAAGGGGTGTTCTACGAATTGTCCTATGGTTCTCACCTCTATCTTTCCTATTCGTTATTATTTTAATATTTCTTAAATTTTTCTTAAATATTTTTAAGTAATTTTCTGTATATTGTTATCACATTTATTGTGTGCTATAATTTACGAAGTTAAATATAAAATTTATATCCGAGAAAGGCTGTGCATAAATGAAACTACAAACCAGATTTAAAAATATATTAAGTAAATATAAACATGGGATAATTCTATCCTACTTCTTTGTTTACATGGCTTGGTTTCTTTATCTAGAAGAAGTAACTAATAAATTTACACCCATTTACTCCAGACTCGATGATTACATCCCATTTAATGAATGGTTTGTAATTCCTTATTTGCTATGGTTTTTATATATTTTTGTAACGGTGGCTTATTTCTTTTTTACATCGAAAAATGATTACTATAAATGCTGTGCTTATCTGTTTATTGGAATGACTATATGTCTAATTATATATTCTATATGGCCCAATGGTCATTATTTAAGAGTTAATTTAAGCTCCTTAGGTCGTGAAAATATCTTAATTGACATTGTTGCAAGAATATATCGATTAGATACCTCAACCAATGTATTACCTAGCATCCATGTATATAATTCAATAGCTGCCAATATAGCCATTAGAAAAAGCGAACGCCTAAAGAATATAAAATGGCTACAAGTAGCTACTTTGATTTTAACTGTACTAATATGCATGTCTACTGTATTTTTAAAGCAGCATTCCATTTTAGATGTGTTTAGCGCCATTATCTTAAATATTATCATGTACATGATAGTCTATATACCTGATTGGAAGGGTGCAACTAAAAAGGAAACCAAGGAAGCCTTGTTATAATTTTATAGGGGTTGATATGATACGGAATGAATAGCCGTTTTATATCAACCCCTCTTATTATGCTTCCTGTTTTTATTCTAATTCTTAATTATTTATAATCATTATAATAACATCCCATTTATTACTGCTTTTTTACTTGCAATTATAGTTTACTATAATTTTTATAGTTTACTATANTTGCANTTATAGTTTACTATAATTTTTATAGTTTACTATAACATTTATATCTTTCTATAATATTTATAATTATAATATTCTATGGCTATATATAAATTCCATGGCTAATATAGCATTTTACTTAATTAAAGCCATATATCTTTCTAGAAATGTTATAGCCAACCTCCACAATCCTTCGTCCAAACTTTCCGGGCAAATTCATGGATCTCCCAAGAATATGAGACTTGATCTTCTTATAAAGTTTCCTGTCATAATTTTTTAAGTAATCCCATAATTCCTGCTTCTTAGCCAGATTCTCCTCGCTTCCCTCTTTAATCAGGAATACTGAACTGATGGTCATCATCATGGCTAGGTACTTAATCATATAATTACGTAGTTTCTTACTTTTTATCTGAGTAAGATCATGGGATTCTATCATGATTTTTGTTATTCTTATCTGCTGATCAATTCTTTTAATCATCACCTGTTCATTAACTGACTGATCTTCTCTACCTATAAAATAGCGATACAGATTAACATCCATATAGTAAAGGGTCTTCACATAGGGTAAAGGCTGATATACGAAGATGTTATCCACATAGAAGGTGTGCTTAGGTAACTTAATTCCACAGTCCTTTAGTAGTTTTGTACGATATATTGTGGAATGCATTAATATATTCTGGCTGGCCCTTAAGTGCATAATTTCATCCCAGGTAAATATCCTGTCCTGAGGCATAGCCCCTCTATAATTAATAACTCTTTTCCTTTTGGCTCCAACCTTCTCGTAGACATAATTGGCTAGAAATAGATCAGGGCTACTACCATCACTGATAAGATCTTTTATCCTATCCATTATTTGTCTTAACGCAGTTTCATTAACCCAGTCATCACTATCTACTACTTTAAAATACAATCCTGTTGCATTGGCTAAACCCGTATTTACGGCCTCACCGTGCCCACCATTTTCCTGATTTATAACCCGGATTATATCTGGATATTTAGCCTGATATTCCTCTGCTATCTTCCTAGTATTATCAACGGACCCATCATTAACAATGATAATTTCAATTTCATCTCCACCAGTAAGAAGAGTTTCAATAGCATGACTCATATATTCTTGTGAATTATAACAAGGTATTGCGGCTGTTAACAGTTTCATAGATAAAGTCTCCTTTATATACAAATTTCTAACCACCACCTGTTCTAAAGTAATGGCTATATGGGATGTTAAATAAGGTTCTCAGGATTTAAGCACTCTAGTTCTTCAATAACAAATCTTCCATCTTTACGAATTAAGACATCATCAAAGTATATCTCTCCACCGCCAAATTCTGGTGTTTGAATACATACCAGATCCCAGTGAATAGCAGAGGTATTTCCATTGGGAGCTTCACTGTAGCAATTACCAGGGGTAAAATGAAATGATCCCATAATCTTTTCATCAAATAAAGTATCTTTCATAGGTTTTAGGATATATGGATTAACTCCTATAGCAAATTCTCCAATATAACGGGCACCTTCGTCTGTATCTAAAACATGATTAATTCGAGTTGTATCATTGGCAGTCGCTTCTACAATTTTACCATTCTCAAATTTGAATGAGATATTTTCATAAGTAAACCCTTGATATACAGCAGGAGTATTATAGGTGAGGGTTCCATTGACAGAATCCTTCACAGGGGCTGTATAGACTTCCCCGTCAGGTATATTACAGTCACCAGCACAAGGAATCGCAGGTATATTTTTAATAGAAAAACTTAAATCTGTACCAGGGCCAACGATTCTTACCTTATCTGTACGTTCCATTAGGTTCTTCAAATTCTCCATGGCTTTAGCCATTTTAGAATAATCAAGATTACATACCCTAAAGTAAAAATCTTCAAAAGCCTCTTGGCTCATATTAGCCAGCTGTGCCATTGCAGCATTGGGATATCTAAGCACAACCCACCTGGTCTTCTTAACACGAATATCATGATGAACTGGAGTTTGATAATAGGTTTCATATATCTTCATCTTCTCAGCAGGCACATCAGATAACTCTGATACATTGTCAGATCCACGGACAGCGACATAACAATCCATCTGATCCATCTCAGCAGCATCAATTTTGGCAGATAAAGACATCTGCTCTTCTGTACAATTAAGTAGTACTTCTCTTTGTAGGGCAGGATCAGTATAGTGTACAAAAGGAACACCACCTACTGCATAAACTTCCTTAACCAATTGCCTAGCTAGGTTCTTGGTAGACTCTCCAATATAATGTATATATACTTTTTCTCCTGCTTTAACTTTCATTGAATAATTTACTAAATTACGAGCTAAAACTTTTATTCTTTCATCCATTTTTAAATCTCCTTCTTATTTTAGTACTAAATAGTTGAATATTAGTTAAATTACTGTATGAGACTAGTAATAAACATATTGCCTGCGCGTTTGAACATATCAGTTGCACTTTGAAGCCCTAGCTTTGTAGTCCTATTTAATTTTGGATCGATAACCATAATATTATAATTATCATAGCCATATATTAGTACTGCTTCATTGGAATTAGTCATAGCAAGTACAGGCATCCCTTTATATATAAAATAAAGTGCTTCATCCAAAGATATGCCGGTTAGGGATAAGGCTGTATACTTAGAATGGTTATTTAGAATTTCTAAAACAGAACTATTATTAACATTAAGTTGATTCAGGCTTACATTTACTCCCTGAAAAGCTAACATGAGTTCTAGACAGCTTTCTATAGTCCTATTAGAAGAAATAGTCCAATCTAAATTCTGCAATTTATTTATGGAACTTCTAGTGGCCTTAACGCCTCGTTCCCAGATTAACTGATTACTATTATCCAAGACAACCCCATAACCTTCATTGGCAACTCTAATTGCATCGGAAGCTTTCATATAGGCCCCTTCTATATCACCATATATATAGGCATAATACCTTTCAGTGTTTTGCTCTAATTTAGGTAATCTAAGGGTTGTATCCTGGGAAATAACCGTATTCATTGTATAATCAACTTTAAATAAACTATCTTTTCCCTTAAGATCAGGTAATGTTAAGTATACTTCCTCCAGAACTTGCTCTGAGTACTGCTTTTCTACACTTACCAAAGGCTTGACATAGTTTATTTGATTCATTATAAAATCAGCAGGAGCTGTTTTATAATTATCTTCTGAAGTCTCTTGAACCCGATATAGCTCCACTAGATTATCAGTCACTTGAATATCGGTGATATAATATCCTGGTTCCTGATAATTTTTCAGAATAGTTTTGTCAATACTTGCTATAATAACACGCTCTAGAGGGGTTAGTATACTACCATCCAGTAAGGTAACCGCTTTTTCCTCTTTCATAAAGCCATATATTATATTGCCATCTATTTTACCCAAAAGCCTAACCCTATAACCTTTTGGAGCTTCTATGAACTCAATGGAACCAGTCTCCAAATTCATAATATTAATCTTTAAAGAGCGTCTCGGATCCTTATCATCTTGCCATGCAATACTATTATGTTCCATTAATATTATAATATTTTCTGGATTAATATCAATGGCTAATTCTTTCAGTTCCCTTGTAATTATATTGTATGCATAAATATTATTATAAATATGGAAGTAAAATACATCTAAGGTGCTAATATAAGCAAATTCACCTATGTTTTCCTTAAGCATCTGATAAGGCTCCTCTATAGGGATATATGCCCTTTCTTCAATCCTATTATCCAGAAGTATATACTGATATAGTATAAGGGCTACCTTACCTTCATACTGGCCTCTATTCATATATCCATATACTATAAAATCTACATTTCCCTCCGCATCAATGTCTAAGATACGGATAGCATGCTGATCATAGGTATCTCTAATATAGTCGGAAGCCTGCTGGCGAAAGGTAAAGATGCAAGTCATTTTATTTTCTACTAAATCATATAACCATAATTCATTATTTCTTACAAAAACTATTTTATTACCATTGGCACTGTGTATAAAGGGTATATAATTATCAGATAAAATCCCAACTCTAAGGCGGTTATCCTCAAAAATAATATTATTATCATTAATATACTCATCCATATATCGTTGGTAATCCAATAGATATATCCTATCTGGCGAATAACGAATTCTAAAACATTCCCTGACCTTAAATTGATTAGTAAAGCCAGTAATCTTAGATTCTATCATGTATTCTAGTTCAATTAAGGCTGTCTCGGAATATATCTCTATAATATTAGGAATTACATCGGTTATGACAATTGGCTTCATATTACCCCAACTGACTAAATCAAGGCTGGAATTTATATTAACATAGCCTAAGGTGGTGTTCTCCACACTAGATTTCGTTTCTAGGTAGCTTTGAATATTCTTAGCTGTTTCCTTGTCTAAAATAGCATTATGAAAATCCATAACAAAATCCAGTTTTTCTTCTAGATATGCATTATCAAGTAACTTAACCCTCTGATAGTAATATATCTTCTTACTTTGGCTTGATATTATAGTTATCTTAATCGCATATTCTTTCTCCTCTTCTAAATCTGCCCCTATCTTTATCTTAGCTCTTTTAATATTACCATCTTCCTCAAAGACGCTAATTGAAGATTCCTCAATTAATTTATTACCTACAAATTCTCTTAGCTCATAATTCATCTTCTTAATGTCGTATTCCTTTTGATCTATCTCCACCTCAAAGGTTTTATCTTGGTCTACGGGAATAACTGTATCCCTTACTTTATTAGCATTTAAATTACTACTATATCCATGGAGAAGATTTATCCTCTGGTCCCCCCTCTTAATAATAACAAGAGGCAAGGTTGTATCAGCCATAACAGTTGTATTATTTATATCAAAAACTACTTCCTTAATATCACGACTAAAATATCCTAGGGATGCAATAAAAACACATACTAATATAAAAATTCTATAAATATACTTTAACACAGCGTACCCTTCCTTAATTAAGATATATTTTTCCTATTATCTAATTCTATCATCTTTAAGAACTGTTTCAAGAGCTAAATCTTCATTTTACTATATAATAACATATGTTTACAATCTTGGATTTCACATTCACCCTATATATGCATATATTAATTATAAAAAGTTTAGGAGACCCTATATGTCAAAGTCACATAAATCTGAGAAAAACTCCATCTCAAAATCCACCAAAGCTAATTCAGCCAACAACATAATCAACATAAGAGATAGCTCAAGAAACATGTATAAGGTACCTAATTATAAATCTGCTTCAATCTCGGATCAACCTGAAGCAAATAGAACTCTACCTAATTCAAGAACTCCAATGACGTCACCTGGAACAAACCGTATGCCGAGTACTCCTGGTACAATGCCTATGCCATCCACTCCTGGCAGAACTACTTCACTGGGCACCACTCCTGGTACAAGGCCTGGAACTCCCACTCCCGGTACCTCGCCTATGCCATCCACTCCTGGCAGAACCACTTCACCGGATACCACTCCTGGTACAAG
>JGI24707J26582_10000343_pt1 | contig 35460 bp, 53 predicted proteins | sample BioPla1DNA1_FD_26582 | JGI IMG/M metagenome (IMG submission 26582)
ATAGAACTCATCTATCCGATAGCCATCGAAGAAGGGCTCAGATTTGCTATCCGTGAAGGCGGAAGAACAGTAGGAGCGGGGGTAGTAACCTCCATTGTTGAATAATCAAAAAATGACGGATATTATGCCATAGGTTTAGAAGAAGAGGACCCTCTTCTTCTAAATTTACATGCATCCGAAAGGACAATTCGATAGGGACACAAAGGGTAACAGATGGTATGTAGAAGGAGGGAACTAAATGGCCAAGGGCAACCAAAAAATCAGAATCAGATTAAAGGCATATGATCACAAAGTGTTGGATCAGTCTGCCGAAAGAATTATCGAAACAGCCAAGAGAAGTGGCGCGGAAGTCTCCGGTCCGGTACCGTTGCCGACGGAGAAGCAAATCATCACTATTTTGAGGGCTGTTCATAAATATAAGGATGCCAGGGAACAATTTGAAATGAGGACACACAAAAGATTGATCGATATTTTAAAACCGACGCCAAAAACCGTAGATTCGCTTATGAGACTGGATCTGCCGGCAGGGGTAGATATCGAAATTAAGTTATAAATTGGTTAGGACTAGGATATGAAGATGGATTCATCCTATTCTTAGTATGATTAGTATGCGCTAATCCGCTGTAAGATCAATAGGAGGTGTAGATATGAAAGGTTTAATCGGAAGAAAAATCGGAATGACCCAAGTGTTTGACGAAACAGGACTCGTTATCCCGGTAACGGTGATTGATGTAGCTTCAAATGTTGTAACACAAATAAAGACTGTAGAAACAGATGGATACAATGCCATACAGGTGGGCTATGAGGACGTTAAGGAAAAAGCCCTTAATATGCCGCAGAAAGGTCATCTTGACAGAGCGGGCGTTACTCCGAAAAGAATATTGCGAGAATTCAGGGTAGGAAACGTCGAGGAATTTACTGTCGGTCAGGAATTGAAAGCGGATCTCTTTAAGGTAGGGAGCAAAGTTGACGCTTCAGGGGTCTCCAAAGGGAAAGGATTTCAGGGTAACATCAAAAGACATGGCCAGGCCAGAGGACCCATGAGTCATGGTTCCAGATATCACAGGGGGCCGGGTGCTATGGCGGGAGCAGCTTCCCCGGGAAAAGTATTCAAAGGTAAGAAATTGCCGGGACAGATGGGTAACAAAAAAGTAACTGTCAGAAATCTCGAGGTTGTTAAGGTAGATGTTGAAAGGAACCTGTTGATTGTAAAAGGCGCGGTTCCGGGGCCCAAAAAGGGTTTAGTAACAATCAGTGGAGATACCAAGCAAAATAAATAATCCGGCAAGGGGAAGGAGGAACCAAGATGCCTAAGGTAACTATATATAATATTTCAGGAGATCAGGTCGGCGAAATTGAACTGAGTGATAATGTGTTTGGAATAGAGGTAAACGAGTACGCATTGCATGAAGCCGTCAAAAATCAATTGGCAAACAAAAGACAAGGAACCCAATCAACAAAGACAAGAGCCGAAGTGAGGGGTGGCGGGAAAAAGCCTTGGAGGCAAAAAGGAACAGGTAGAGCACGTGTAGGGAGCATTCGTTCCCCGATATGGATCGGCGGCGGTGTTACATTTGCGCCAAAACCCAGAGACTATAGTTATAAACTCCCTAAAAGAGTAAGAAAATTAGCTATGAAATCCGCGCTGACCTCAAAGGTAAATAACGATGAAATCATAGTGCTAGATAAATTAAATATATGGGCACCAAAGACAAAAGAGATGGCAAATATCTTGAAAAACCTGGGTATAGATAAAAAGGCCCTTATAGTGATAAATGGAAAAGATGAGGCTGTTATTAAATCTGCGAGAAATATCCCCGGGATCAAGACAACATCGGTCAACACATTGAATGTGTATGATATTTTAAAATACGATAAATTCATCATCACAAAGGATGCCGTTCAAAAAGTGGAGGAGGTGTACGCGTAGTGACAAATCCACATGATGTTATCATAAAACCGATAATTACCGAAACCAGCATGAATGAAATGGTGGATAAAAAATATACGTTTGCTGTTGATAGAAGAGCCAACAAGGTGGAGATCAAACAGGCTGTTGAAAAGATATTTGATGTAAAGGTAGATAAAGTAAATACCATAAACATGGTAGGTAAAGTGAAGAGAATGGGCGCGAAACAAGGAAAACGTGCTGATTGGAAAAAGGCTATTGTAAAACTGACACCGGAGAGTAAAGAGATTGAATTCTTCGAAGGTATGTAATTAGCCAAACTGAAATAAGAAGGAGGGAAACCGAGATGCCTATTAGAAAACTGAAACCCACTTCACCAGCTAGAAGACAGATGACAGTTTCAACTTTTGAAGAAATAACCAAAACAGAACCGGAAAAGTCATTGTTGAGTCCCCTCAAAAAAAGTGGTGGCAGGAATGCACATGGAAGAACAACCATACGCCATAGGGGCGGCGGGCAAAAGAGGCATTATAGGATTATTGATTTTAAAAGAGATAAAGACGGAGTACCGGCAAAGGTCGCAAGTATAGAATATGATCCGAACAGGTCGGCCAATATCGCACTGCTTCATTATGTTGACGGGGAAAAGAGATACATCATCGCTCCGAACGGTTTAAAGGTAGGAGATATGTTGGAGTCCGGCCCGAGTGCGGATATTAGGACGGGTAATGCATTGCCGCTTCAAAATATACCTGTCGGTACACATATTCATAATATAGAGATGAAGCCCGGAAAGGGTGGTCAGCTTGTCAGAGCAGCAGGGAATACAGCCCAATTGATGGCAAAGGAGGGCAAATATGCCTTGGTAAGGTTGCCATCAGGTGAGGTCAGATATATTTTATCGCGTTGCAAAGCGACGGTGGGCCAGGTCGGTAACTTGGACCACGAAAATATTACTATCGGAAAAGCGGGTAAAAGCAGATATTTGGGTAGAAGACCTGCGGTTAGGGGTTCCGCTAAGAATCCTGTCGATCATCCACACGGCGGAGGAGAAGGCAAGGCGCCTATCGGAATGCCGGCTCCTGTTACACCATGGGGTAAACCTGCAATCGGATTTAAAACCCGTGACAAAAATAAGGATTCAAACAAATTCATTGTATCCAGGAGAAAAAAATAGGATCGTGCTGTATTCGATGAGTTATCGAAGGGAGGAAGGTTAATGAGCAGATCATCAAAAAAAGGACCTTTTGTCCATAAAGGACTTCTCAGGAAGATAGAAGAAATGAACGAAAAAAATGAAAAAAGGGTAATCAAGACATGGTCCAGGGCATCCACAATTTTCCCGCAAATGATCGGTCATACAATTGCTGTTCATGACGGAAGAAGACACATTCCCGTATATGTTACAGAAGATATGGTAGGACATAAACTTGGGGAATTCGCTCTAACAAGAACCTATAGAGGACATGGGGATATCGAAAAAACAACCAGAAGAAAACAGCTGAAAGAAGAAGGCTAAATTTTTTGTTGAGGAAGGAGGCAGGTGTTGTGGAAGCGAAAGCGATTGTCAGGCATGTAAGAATTGCGCCCAGAAAAGTACAATTAGTGGCCGATCTTGTGAGAGGTAAAAAAGTTGATGAAGCATTGGCGATTTTAAAATATACCCCGAGAGGAGCGGCTACGGTCATTGAAAAATTGGTAAAGTCCGCCGTAGCAAATGCTGAAAACAATCATAATATGGATGCGGATAATCTATATATTTCCGAAATACATGCAAATCAAGGCCCTACGATGAAAAGATACAGACCGAGGGCTTTTGGCCGCGCGGCAAGGATAAGAAAAAGAACCAGTCATATTGGAGTTGTATTGAAAGAAAAATAAAACTAAGGAGGGAAAAGAATGGGTCAAAAAGTAAATCCACATGGATTGCGTGTCGGTATAATTAAGGATTGGGACACAAAATGGTATGCCAACAAAAGAGATTTTGGCGATCTTCTTATAGAGGACAATAATATACGCCAATTTGTTAAAAAGAGACTGTTTTTATCCGGAATTTCTAAAATCGGAATAGAAAGAGCGGCTAACAACAGAGTTAAGATAAATGTTTATACGGCAAAACCCGGGATGGTCATCGGTAAGGGTGGCCAAGGTGTTGAAGAACTGAGAAAAGATCTCGAAAAACTGACAGGCAAGAGTGTATCGGTAAATGTAATTGAAGTAAAAAGCCCGGATATAGATGCACAGCTAGTGGCCGAAAATATCGCTTTTCAACTTGAAAGAAGAATTTCCTTCAGAAGAGCAATGAAACAGGCTATGCAAAGAGCCATGAGGGTCGGTGCAAAAGGTATCAAGGTATCGACATCAGGCAGGGTCGGCGGAGCTGAAATGGCGCGTACCGAAGGATACAGTCAAGGAAGTGTGCCGTTACAAACATTGAGGGCAGACATAGATTACGGATTTGCCGAAGCAGACACTACCTACGGTAAATTAGGGATAAAGGTTTGGATAAACAAGGGTGAAATACTTCCCACTAACGGAAGAACGGATTCCGACAGTAAAGAAGTTCAAAAAGGCAGTAATAAAAATATAAGGGGCAAAGAAGAAGCCAAATAAATGTAGTGCCCTTCGGGAAGGAGGAATAGTTCATGTTAATGCCTAAAAAAGTAAAGCATAGAAAAGAGCAGAGAGGAAAGATGAAGGGAAAGGCCCAGAGGGGAAACACCATTGCATATGGCGATTACGGTCTGATGGCACTGGAACCGGCATGGATTACTTCGAACCAAATTGAGGCAGCGCGTATTGCGATGACCAGGTATATTAAAAGAGGGGGTAAAGTTTGGATTAAAATATTCCCCCATAAACCCGTTACTCAAAAACCGGCGGAAACTCGTATGGGTGCCGGTAAAGGTGCTCCGGAGCATTGGGTAGCAGTTGTAAAACCGGGAAGAATTATGTTCGAACTTTCGGGTATCTCCGAGGAGAGAGCGAGAGAAGCCACGAGACTTGCCGCACATAAGCTCCCGATTAAATGTAAACTTGTAACACGTAAAGAACAAGAATTAGAAGGTGGTGAAGCTAATGAAAACTGATGATATAAGAGAGATGACTCATGTAGAATTAGATCAGAGATTAGCGGAATTAAAAGGTGAATTGTTTAATTTACGTTTTCAATTAGCAACAGGCCAGCTTGAAAATCCCTTGAGAATCAGGGGTGTTCGCAAAGACATTGCCAGAGTTAAAACAATTATCAGAGAAAATGAATTGAAGCAGGCAAGGGCGTAATATATAAAATTCACAAAGAAGGGAGGCCGGTCTTGTGGAAAGAAACCTGAGAAAGACAAGAGTGGGTCGGGTTGTAAGCGATAAAATGGATAAAACAATTTCGGTTTTGGTAGAAGACCATGTTCTTCATCCCCTGTATGGAAAAGCAGTCAAGAGAACCAAGAAATTTAAGGCCCATGACGAAATGAACGAATGCAGCATAGGCGATAAAGTGAGAATTATGGAAACCAGGCCATTATCTAAAGACAAGAGATGGAGACTAGTCAAAATTATAGAAAAATCCAAGTAGTATATGTGGCAAAGGGAGGTATTATTATGATACAGCAGGAATCACGTCTTAAAGTTGCCGATAATTCCGGGGCAAGAGAACTGCTTTGTATTCGTGTATTGGGTGGAACAAGAAAAAAATACGCCGGAATCGGCGATATGGTGGTTTGTTCCGTTAAAAGTGCAACGCCGGGCGGAGTTGTTAAAAAGGGACAGATTGTTCAGGCAGTCATAGTCAGAAGTAAGAGCACTATCAGGAGAAAAGACGGAAGCTATATAAAATTCGATGAAAATGCGGCTGTTATAATCAGGGAAGACGGACAGCTCGCGGGTACACGTATATTCGGACCGGTTGCGAGGGAACTCAGGGATAAAAACTTTATGAGAATAGTATCGTTGGCCCCGGAAGTACTATAGTCGAGGAGGTGTTCTGGATGCGCATCAAAAAAGGTGATACGGTAGTGGTTATAGCCGGAAAAGATAAAGGCAAAAAAGGGAAAGTACTGCAGGTGTTTCCGAAAAGAGACAGGGTAATCGTTGAAGGTATAAATATAATAAGCAAACACCAAAAACCGAATCAACAGCTGCAGCAAGGCGGAATCATTAAGCGGGAAGCTGCAATTCATGTATCGAATGTTATGTTTTGGGATAAAAAGGCTGATCAGGGTGTCAGAATCGGATACAAGATTTTAAATAACGGTGACAAAGTAAGAATAAGCAAAAAGACCGGGGAAACAATTGATTAAGGCTATACGAAAGGAGGTACGCTTGGCATGGCTAGATTAAAGGAGATATATGAAAACGAAGTTATTCCTGCTATGATAAAAAAATTCGGATATAAGAGTATAATGGAAATTCCAAAGATAGAAAAGATAGTAATCAATATGGGTTTTGGCGATATCAAGGAGAATCCCAAAGCGATAGAAGCAACGGTCAACGAATTGGCACTTATATCAGGACAGAGACCTATAGTCATGAGGGCAAAAAGATCCGTTGCAAACTTTAAACTTCGTGAAGGAATGCCGGTAGGTGCTAAAGTGACCTTGAGGGGAAAAAGAATGTATGAGTTTGCAGATAGATTATTGAATATTGCACTTCCGAGAGTAAGGGACTTTAGGGGAGTCAATCCCAATGCTTTTGATGGTAGAGGGAATTATGCTTTAGGTGTTAAAGAACAGTTGATCTTTCCGGAAGTCGATTATGATAAGGTAGAAAAGGTACAGGGTATGGACATTGTATTTGTTACAACGGCAAAAACTGATGAAGAAAGTCAAGAATTGCTGAGGCTGATGGGAATGCCTTTTGCAAAATAATACAAGGAGGGGAAAATGTGGCGAGAAAATCACTTAGAATAAGTCAACAGAGAAAACAAAAATATTCGACACGTGAATATAACAGATGCAGAATTTGTGGCAGACCACGTGCGTATCTGAGAAAATTCGGTATTTGTCGTATCTGTTTCAGGGAATTAGCCTACAAAGGCCAAATACCGGGCGTCAGAAAAGCAAGTTGGTAAAGTTTAAGGAAGGAGGGTTAAGATATGACGATGACAGACCCGATTGCGGATATGTTGACACGTATAAGAAATGCTAACATGGCAAAACATGAAGCTGTTGACATACCGGCTTCAAATTCGAAAAAAGAAATTGCCAATATTCTTCTTGAGGAAGGTTTCATAAGAGGATTTGATATTATAGAGGACGGGAAACAAGGTATTATCAGAATGCAATTAAAATATGGAAGAAATAAAGAAAAAGTAATCACGGGTATTAAAAAGATATCTAAACCGGGGCTCAGAGTATATGCGAAAAAAGATGAGGTTCCCAAGGTGCTGGGTGGATTGGGAATTGCAATTATCTCTACCTCAAAGGGTATAATTACAGATAAGATAGCCAGAAATGAAGGTGTCGGCGGAGAGGTTATTGCTTACATCTGGTAGTGGCGATATACTACAAGGAGGTGCGAATATGTCAAGGATAGGTTTTAAACCGATAGAAATACCTCAAGGTGTGGAGGTCAAGATAGACGAAAAGAACTTTGCGACTGTAAAAGGAGCAAAGGGACAATTAGGACAACAGTTAAATACAGATATGAAATTTGAAATAGAAGACAATATAATCAATGTTATAAGACCTACTGATAACAAAAGGCACAGATCCCTTCATGGGCTTACAAGATCCCTTCTGTTTAATATGATAGAAGGTGTAACCAAGGGATTTGAAAAGAAACTTGAGTTAGTGGGTGTAGGTTATAGAGCCAACAAGCAAGGGAACAAACTCGTACTTAACCTCGGTTTTTCCCACCCCATAGAGATGGAAGACCCGGAAGGAATAACGGTTGAAGTGCCTTCCCAGACCGAAATCCTAATCAAGGGAATCGATAAACAACAGGTCGGTAACTACGCCGCAAAAATCAGGGAACTCAGGAAACCTGAGCCGTATAAAGGAAAAGGTGTGAGATACTCGGGTGAAACAGTGAGACGTAAGGTAGGTAAAACAGGTTAAAGAGGAGAAAGGAGTGGATTGGATGTTTAAAAAGGAGAGTAGGAACTCCAGAAGATTAACCAGACATAAGAGAGCTCGCAATAAAATTACGGGAACTCCTCAACGTCCAAGATTAAATGTATACAGAAGCCTGACAAACATCTATGCTCAATTGATTGACGATATAGCAGGAACAACATTGGTTGCCGCTTCGTCCCTGGAAAAGGATATTAAGGATCAGACCAAATCAACCGGCAATATCGAATCCGCAAGGTTGGTCGGCCAATTGGTTGCGAAAAAGGCCCTGGAAAAAGGGATAGAAGAGGTAACATTTGATCGAGGCGGAAACATTTATCATGGAAGAATTAAAGCCCTGGCGGAAGGTGCCAGAGAAGCCGGGCTAAAATTTTAATGAGGAGGAGGTAAAAGGATGCATAGCAAGCGAATTGACGCTAACCAACTTGATTTAAAAGAACAAGTTGTTGATATAAAACGTGTTACCAAGGTTGTTAAAGGCGGTAGAAATTTCAGATTTTCAGCATTGGTCATTGTCGGAGATGAAAATGGTCATGTAGGTGCCGGGACAGGGAAGGCAATGGAAATCCCGGATGCTATCAAAAAAGGAATCGAAGATGCCAAGAAAAACCTTATTAACGTTCCGATTGTCGGAACCACGGTTCCCCATGAAATCAAGGGACGTTTCGGAGCCGGAAATGTCTTGATTATGCCGGCTAGGGAAGGTACGGGAATCATTGCGGGAGGCCCTGTTCGTACGGTATTGGAATTAGCGGGTCTTAAAGATGTCAGAGCAAAATCCCTAGGTTCAAATAACTCTAAAAACATGGTAAGTGCTGCAATGGACGGATTGAGAAATTTAAAAAGGGCAAAGGAAGTAGCAAAGCTGAGAGGCAAGTCCGTAGAAGAACTTTTAGGGTAGGAGGAGATAAACTATGGCAAGGTTGAATATAAAATTGATCAAAAGCGTTATCGGTGCAAAGCCTAACCAGAGAAAAACAGTTGAAGCCCTGGGACTCAGGAAAATAGGGCAAATGACTGAAAAAAAGGATACTCCTCAAATAAGAGGTATGATTGAAACGGTCAAACACTTGGTAGAAGTTGAGGAAATATAAACTGAGGAGGTGCAGATATGAAATTACATGAACTCAGGCCTGCAAAAGGTGCAATCAAAGATAAGAGAAGAAAAGGAAGAGGTACCGGCAGCGGGCTTGGAACAACCGCCGGTCGCGGATCAAAGGGGCAAAAATCCCGCAGTGGCGGAGGTACGAGACCCGGATTCGAAGGTGGCCAAATGCCTTTATACAGGAGACTGCCAAAGCGAGGTTTTACGAACATATTTGCCAAGGTATATAATGAGGTCAATGTTGAAAAATTGAATATATTTGAAGACGGTACGGTTGTTACGCCGGAACTGTTAAAAGAAACAGGTGTGGTCAGCAAGATAGAAAAAGACGGTATTAAGATTTTAGGAAACGGTAACTTGGAAAAGAGCCTGGTGATAAAGGCACAAAAATTTACCAGGTCGGCCGCGGATAAAATAGAAGCTGCTGGGGGAAAGGCAGAGGTGATTTAAAATGCTACAGACGCTGAGAAACGCTTGGAAGATTCCGGATTTGCGTAAGCGGATTTTATTCACTTTTATAATGCTTGCTATTTTCAGATTAGGTATTGCTATACCGGTTCCCGGTATTGATATTGCACATGTAAAAAGTATAGTAGAAGGTGCCGGGTTACTTTCATTTTTTGATTTAATATCCGGCGGGGCTCTCGGTGATATGACAATTTTTGCGTTGAGTATTCAGCCCTACATCACGGCGTCCATCATTATGCAGCTATTGACTATGGCCATTCCCAGCCTTGAAGAATTAGCAAAAGAGGGCGAAGAAGGCAGTAAAAAAATTAACCAATATACAAGATATGCTACTATCATATTAGCCCTGATACAGGCTATAGGAATCAGCGTAGGTTTATTCAGGGGCGCATTGATAAATCAGGATGCATTCAGCATTACGGTTGTTGTTCTTACCTTGACGGCCGGTACCACATTTTTGATGTGGTTAGGCGATGAGATAACCGAAAAAGGAGTGGGAAACGGTATTTCATTACTGATCTTTGCAGGTATTGTCTCAAAGTTGCCCAGTGGAATTAAACATACATTTGCACTGGCAAGGCGGGGTGAAATAAGGTTATTATACGTTATAGCATTTATAGTTACGGTGTTGTTAATGATAGTTGCGGTTGTGGCCATACAAGAGGGGACCAGAAAGATTCCCGTGCAATACGCTAAAAGGGTTATCGGCAGAAAGATGTACGGCGGACAAAGTTCCCATATTCCCTTAAAGGTAAATCAGGTGGGCGTTATTCCGGTAATTTTTGCTATGTCCATGTTGCAGTTTCCGCGTACAATTGCCTATTTTGTAGGTAAGGAAGGCAAGCTTGCACATTTTTTGGATGTATGGTTATCACCTGAAGTTATGCCCGGCATACTCGTTTTTAATTTTCTGAGTGCGTTATTAATTATATTTTTCACTTATTTTTATACCGCAGCAACATTTAACCCTGTGGAGATAGCCACCAACATGAAGAAAAACGGTGGATTTATACCGGGTATCAGGCCCGGCAAACCTACAGCAGACTTTTTAAATAAAATTCTTACAAGAATAACGTTAGCAGGAGCATTGTTTCTGGCTATAATTACAATTGTTCCTACAATTATAATGAGCGCGACAAAAATACCTATCGCCTTTGGCGGTACAACGGTGCTAATTGTTGTGGGTGTTGCATTAGAAACAATGAAACAGATAGAGGCACAACTCTTGATGAGACATTATCAAGGATTTTTGAAATAGCTTTTAACAATAGTTTAGCAATGGTTTTGCAATCGTTAGGTAGGAGATGATACAATGAGATTAATTTTACTTGGCCCTCCGGGTGCGGGTAAGGGAACACAAGCTGTATTCATCGCTGGAAAATACAACATTCCCCACATCTCTACCGGGGACATATTCAGGGATAACATCAAACAAGGCACCGAACTGGGTAAAAAGGCCAAAGATTACATGGATAAAGGGCTCTTGGTCCCGGATGAACTTGTGGTAGAAATTGTGGAGGATCGTTTAAAGCAAGGTGACTGTACCAACGGGTTTTTGTTGGACGGATTTCCGAGAACCGTAATGCAGGCGCAGACCCTGGATAAGGTATTAAAAAACATCGGTGTGGGTCTGGATAAGGTAATAAATATAGAGGCTGATAAGGGTGTCTTGGTAGAAAGAGCCGTAGGAAGGCGGATTTGTAAAGAATGCGGAACTACATTTCATATAAAAAACAATCCGTCGGCAAAGGGCGATATCTGTGACAGATGTGGCGGTAACCTTTATCAGAGGGACGATGATAACGAAGAAACGGTAACAAGGCGCATAGAGGTTTATTTAAATGAAACCGCCCCATTAATAGAATATTATAGCAAACAAAACAAACTTGTCACTGTAGACGGAACTGAGGAGATAGATAAGGTTTTTGAGGAAATTGTGGTTTCTTTAGGGAGCGGATTATAATGATATATATAAAGTCCCGCAATGAAATTGAATTGATGCGAGAAGCGGGAAGGATTGTTGCTCAGGCTCATGAACTTATTAAAAAGGCAATAAGGCCGGGAATCACGACCGGGGAATTGGATCAGATTGCCGAAAAACATATTCTTAAAGCGGGTGCGGCTCCTGCTTTTAAGGGATACAGGGGTTTTCCTGCCAGCATATGTGCTTCCATTAACCATGAGGTGGTTCATGGTATACCGGGGCCGAGGAAATTAGAAGAAGGCGATATTATCAGTATAGATATAGGTTCGGTTTATAAAGGTTATTATGGAGACGCTGCGCGGACCCATGCAGTAGGGGAAGTCAGCCCGCGAGCACGGGAACTCATAGAGGTGACCAAGGAAAGTTTTTATGAGGGAATAAAATTTGCAAAAGAAGGTTACAGGTTGTCGGATATATCCCATGCTATCCAGTCGCATGTAGAAAAACACGGATTTTCGGTAGTCAGAAACTATGTAGGCCACGGAATAGGCACCAGTATGCATGAAGAGCCACAAATTCCTAACTACGGCCCTCCGGGGAAAGGTCCAAGGCTGAAAAGCGGAATGGTATTGGCTATTGAGCCAATGGTCAATATAGGAACCTACGATGTAAAGGTACTTTCAGACGGTTGGACGGTAGAAACCTTAGATGGTGAGTATTCGGCACATTACGAGAATACCATAGCAATTACAGATGAAGAACCTGAGATTTTAACAAGGTTATAATCCGGATAAATGAGGTGATTGTATGGAACCGGTTGATTTGGATATAGGCCAAATAGTNAGGTCAAAAGCCGGGAGGGATAAAGGGAAAATTTTTGTCGTGCTTGGAAGGGTCGATGCTAAACATGTTTTAATTGTGGACGGTTCTCTGAGGAGGGTTGATAAACCCAAGAAGAAACAGACTAAACATTTAGCAAAGATGAACCTTGTCTCCAATGAAATCAGAGCGGCAATTTCAAATAATGAGAAAATAAGTAATGGCTTTATACGCAAAGAATTTGAAAGGTTAGGTTTAAAACCCTAGGGTCGAAAGGAGGTTTGGTTGTTTAATGCCAAAGGAAGATGTAATTGAACTGGAAGGTGTAGTAAAAGAAGTATTGCCTAACGCCATGTTTATTGTGGAGCTTGAAAACGGTCATGAAATTTTAGGACATATATCCGGAAAATTGAGAATGAATTTTATCAGGATTTTATCAGGGGATAGGGTTACTGTGGAACTGTCTCCGTACGATTTAACCCGTGGTAGAATAACATGGAGAAAGAAGTGACTAGGGAGGGATAACAGTGAAGGTCAGACCATCAGTTAAACCGATTTGTGAAAAATGTAAAGTTATCAAGAGAAATGGTAGAGTAGTAGTTATTTGTGAAAACCCTAAACATAAACAAAAACAGGGCTAATTGATCAATCGTTAAAATAGGAGGTGTAAATATGGCTAGAATAGCCGGTGTTGACCTGCCAAGGGATAAAAGAGTCGAGGTAGGTTTGACATATATATTCGGTATCGGTAGAAAAACATCGAATAAAATATTAACTGCTGCAGGTATCAATCCTGACACAAGGGTAAGGGATTTGACGGAAGAAGAAGTAAATAATTTAAGGAAAATTATAGATACGCATCATGTTGAAGGGGATCTGAGGAGAGATGTCGCCCTGAACATCAAAAGATTGAGAGAAATCAGATGCTACAGAGGAATAAGGCACGTCAGAGGATTGCCGGTGAGGGGTCAGAATACAAAGACTAATGCCCGTACAAGAAAAGGCCCGAAGAGAATTATTACTCGCAAAAAGAAAGGTGTTTAAGTACAGAGGAGGTGTACAATAATGGCAAAGGCAGTCAAAAAAAGAGGTACCCGTGCCCGCAGAAAGGTACGTAAAAATATAGAACGCGGTCGGGCTCATATTCAATCGACATTTAATAATTCAATTATTACTTTGACAGATATGCAGGGAAATGTAATTGCTTGGTCAAGTGCGGGCCAGTTAGGGTTTAAGGGTTCGAGAAAATCAACTCCTTTTGCTGCACAAATGGCTGCGGAAGCTGCTGCAAAAGCTGCAATGGAACAGGGGTTAAAAACTATAGAGGTTTACGTTAAAGGTCCGGGTGCGGGAAGAGAAGCTGCAATCCGTTCCTTACAAGCTGCAGGGCTTGAGGTTAATCTTATCAAAGATGTGACACCAATCCCACATAACGGTTGCAGACCGCCAAAACGCAGAAGAGTTTAGAAAGATTAGGGGGTGTAAATAAATGGCAAGATATACAGATTCGGTGTGTAGATTATGTCGTAGGGAAGGTATGAAACTATATCTTAAGGGCGACAGATGTTTTACAGACAAATGTGCAGTTTCCAAGAGAGCATATGCACCGGGGCTACACGGTAGCAGTAGAAGAAAACTTTCCAACTTTGGAATTCAATTAAGGGAAAAACAGAAGGCAAAAAGATTTTATGGTATACTGGAATCCCAGTTTAGAAGATACTTTGAAATTGCCGACAAACAGGAAGGTATCACAGGTGAAAATCTTTTGAGATTATTGGAATCGCGTTTAGACAATGTCGTTTATAGATTGGGTTTTGCTTCTTCAAGAGCAGAGGCCAGACAATTGGTAACCCATGGGCATTTCAGAGTAAACGGCGAAAAAGTGGATATTCCATCATATCTGGTGAGCGCGGGAGATATTATCGCTGTCAAAGAGAGATCTAAGTCATCAAACAAATTCAGAAGCTTGGTGGAGAATTTTAAAGGAAGCGTCCCGAATTGGTTAACGGTTGATATAGAAAAACTAGAGGGAACAGTTGTTTCTTTACCTTCGAGAGAAGATATAGATCTACCGATTTCAGAAAACTTGATAGTAGAGCTATATTCCAGATAATAAATTTTAGCAGAATTAGTTGCCCTCAATATGATAGAGAAAATGTTTAAGGGAGGGTTTAGATTAAATGATGGAAATGGAAAAACCTAGTGTGGAAATAGTGGAAATCAGTGATGATAATACCTATGGCAAATTTACGGTTGAGCCGTTGGAGAGGGGCTATGGAATTACTTTGGGTAACTCTTTGAGGCGAATTATGCTGTCCTCGTTGCCGGGGGCTGCCGTAACATCGGTAAAAATTGACGGGGTGTTGCATGAATTTTCTACAATTCCGGGGGTAAAGGAGGATGTTACGGAAATCATCCTCAATTTAAAAGGTTTATCTATTCGTATGCATGGGAATGAATCTAAAATGATTCGTATAGAGGCAAAGGGTGAAGGGGTTATAACGGCAGGGGATATTATCGCGGATGCGGATGTTGAAATTCTCAACCCGGAAATGCATATAGCCACCCTGGATGAAGACGGGGCTATAACCATGGAGATAAATGTATCAAAGGGAAGGGGATATGTACCGGCGGAAAATAACAAGACACCGGGAATGCCCATAGGTGTAATACCTGTGGATTCCATATTCACCCCTGTGACAAAGGTAAATTATTATGTCGAAGATACAAGGGTAGGACAGGTGACCGATTTTGACAGGTTAATTATCGAAGTATTTACGGACGGGAGCATTATGCCGGATGAGGCCACCTCATTAGCCGCAAAAATAATGAATGAGCATTTGAACTTATTTGTTAACCTGACCGAGCATGTCAGCGACGTAGAAATTATGGTACAAAAAGAAGAAGATACAAAGGAAAAGGTTCTCGAGATGACTATTGAAGAACTGGACCTTTCCGTAAGGTCTTATAATTGTCTGAAACGGGCAGGAATTAATACGGTGGATGAACTCATTCAAAGGACGGAAGAGGATATGATGAAGGTCAGAAATCTCGGTAAAAAGTCCCTTGAAGAGGTTCAAAATAAACTCAGTGAATTAGACCTTTCACTAAAACCTGTTGATGAATAGTATTGGTAAGGAGGGATTGACATGGCATATTATCGCAAATTGGGTCGCAGGAGTGCACACAGAAACTTAATGCTTAGAAATCAGGTAACCAGTCTGTTGAAAAACGGAAGAATAAAAACGACGGACACAAAGGCTAAGGAGACAAAAAGATTAGCCGAAAAAATGATTACCCTCGCTAAGAGGGGCGATTTACACGCTAGGAGACAGGTTTTGGGCTTTATTACAGAGGAAACTGTGGTAAAGAATCTGTTTGATGAAATTGCACCGAAATATGAAGATCGTAACGGCGGATATACACGTATTATGAAACTTGGGCAAAGAAGAGGCGATGCTGCAGAAATGGTGATCATTGAATTAGTATAGGGGCGGGCCTTGCTCGCGCCCGCATGGCAATAACGGGCGACCACAGGTCGACCCTACAATATACTGCCTTATTAATGTGTAGGGGCGAGCTTTGCTCGCCCGCTTCTTATATTCCGGCATCCCTAATCCGCAGTCTCGCAACACAAATTTGCTTACTCCCCTTGGTCGTGCAAATTTGGTGCTCGTTGCGTTTGACCTACCATCGATCCGACACTCAGGCTTTCTAAGGATAGTATCTATTGTTTGCCGATATTCCTGTTGAATGGAAGGCATTTTGTCTGTTGTTAACTGAGTGTCGGATCGGGTTAGGTCATAAATAAATCATGGCAGTTAGGCAAAAAATAAGTTATAATATAATATACATGAATATACTTGAGTCATGACACCTGACTTATTAGAGACAGAGAAGGGATTATATTATGCCTAAAATGGTAGATGTACAAAACATACAATTTTATTATAAAAGTGACGGGGAAGATATTATGTTGGCATTAAAAGATATCACGATTGCCGTGGAGCCGGGTGAATTTATAGTTATCATCGGGCACAACGGTTCCGGGAAATCCACATTGGCCAAACATATGAACGCCCTCTTATTGCCTACTAAGGGGGATGTATTTGTCAAGGGATTTAATACAAAGGATGAAGCAAATGTGTGGAACATCAGACAAAATGCCGGCATGGTATTTCAGAACCCTGATAATCAGATAGTTGCTACAATAGTAGAAGAGGATGTTGCTTTTGGTCCTGAAAACCTGGGGGTCCCCTCGGCGGAAATACGCGGCAGGGTGGAGGAGGCCCTTGATATTGTGGATATGACCGAATACAGGGACAAGGCCCCCCATCTGTTGTCCGGCGGGCAAAAACAGAGGATTGCTATTGCGGGTATTATAGCGATGAGGCCAAACTGTATAATATTTGATGAACCGACTGCCATGTTGGATCCCTCGGGGCGCAGGGAGGTAATCCGAACTATAAAGAAACTCAATAAGGAAGAGAATATCACAATAGTTCATATCACACATTTTATGGAGGAAGCTGTAAATGCGGACAGGGTTATAGTGATGGAAGACGGACAAATAGTACTGGAGGGCACTCCTAAGGAAGTATTTTCTAACGTGGAACAGTTAAAGGAATTCGGCTTGGATGTGCCCCAGATTACGGATCTGACTAATGAATTGATAAAAGAAGGAATTGATTTGCCAAAGGATATACTGACTGTGGATGAAATGGTGATGGAATTATGTCAATTGAAGTAGAAAACTTAACCTATATATATAATCCGGGCAGCCCGTTTGAAACCAAAGCCCTGGAGGATGTCAACGTTGAAATTAAATCCGGGGAATTTGTAGGGCTTATCGGCCATACAGGTTCCGGCAAGTCTACCCTGGTACAGCATTTAAACGGATTAATAAAGCCGACATCGGGTAAAATTGTTGTTAATGGAATTGATATTACAGATAAAACTGTCAAATTGAGTGACATAAGGAGGAAGGTCGGGCTGGTCTTTCAGTATCCCGAACACCAACTTTTTGAAGAGACAGTGTATAAAGACATTGCTTTTGGTCCTCAAAATCTGGGACTGACGGAAACTGAAATAGATGAAAGAGTAAGGGAAGCTATGGAATTAGTTAAGTTGCCTTTTGATGAACTAAAGGACAGATCCCCCTTTGAATTGAGTGGAGGACAGAAGCGAAGGGTGGCAATAGCCGGTGTATTTGCCATGAAGCCGGAGGTGTTGGTGTTGGATGAACCTACTTCGGGGCTGGATCCCAGAACAAGGGACGAGGTCCTAGAGGAGATAAAAACCCTTCATGACAGATATAAAAACACGGTAATTTTAGTATCCCACAGTATGGAAGATGTTGCAAAACTGGTAGAACGAATCATTGTTATGCATAATGGCAAAATAATATTTCAGGGCACACCGAGGGATGTGTTCAAGGAAGTGGAAACCTTGGAATCTATAGGACTGGGTGTTCCACAGATAAGTTATTTAATCAGGGCTTTGAGAGAAAAGGGTATCAATCTCAAAGACGACATATTTACTGTAGAAGAGGCCAAGAAAGAAATTTTAAAATGGATAAGGAGCAGAAAAAATGTTTAAAGACATTACAATCGGCCAATATTATCCGACCGGGTCTTATGTTCATGAATTGGATCCCAGAACAAAAATATTGGTTACATTTGCTTTAATAGCGGGATTATTTATTATTAACACCTTTGTTCCTTATACCTATATTGTCGCCTTTATATTGGGTGTGGTATTTATATCCAGGATACCGCTGAATTTTGTTCTCAAGGGTTTAAAGCCCTTAAGAGTAATAATAATATTTACATTTTTAATCAATATATTTGCAGGTCAGGGGGAGGCTATCTGGCGCATAGGCCCCCTCAGTGTTACCGGGGAAGGCATTTATAAGGCCCTTTTTATGGCAATAAGACTGATTTTGCTCGTCGTGGGGACCTCTCTGTTGACATTGACCACCTCGCCTATATCCCTGACAGACGGGATAGAACGGCTACTGAATCCGCTGAGGAAAATAGGGGTACCCGCTCATGAGCTGGCCATGATGATGACAATAGCACTTAGGTTCATACCCACATTGCTTGAAGAAACAGATAAAATTATGAAAGCGCAGATGGCCAGAGGAGCGGATTTTGAAAGTGGTAATATTATCAGCAGGGCAAAAGGTTTGGTTCCGTTATTGGTCCCGCTGTTTATCAGTGCCTTCAGAAGGGCGGACGAATTGGCCATGGCAATGGAAGCAAGGTGCTATCGCGGCGGCGAAGGCCGTACTAAAATGAAGGAATTGAAAATGGATGGCAGGGATACAATGGCGTTGGTTACTACTGCGTTGTTATTGGTTGTTTTGATAGTTCACAGAACAATGGTTTAACAATGGTTTAACAATAGTCCGCAGACAAACATTACAAATTTGTTCACTCCCCTTGGTCGTGCAAATTTGATGTTTGGTTGCGTTTGACCTACCATCAATTTGTCACTCCCTTTGGTCGTATAAATTGGGTTAGGTCATAAACTATCGTTCAATGGGGTGATTGAATGCGAAATATAAAAATTCAAATAGAATATGACGGGACAAATTATTGCGGTTGGCAGATACAACAAAATGGTGTAACCGTGCAGGGTGAAATAACGAGGGCCTTAGAGAAACTGACAGGTGAAGAGATTACAATACACGGATCGGGCAGAACAGATGCAGGGGCACATGCAAGGGGTCAAGTAGCCAACTTTATTTTAGAAAACAGTATTCCGGTGGAACGGCTTCCACTGGCCCTCAACGGTATTTTACCGTCAGACATTGCCATCATAGATGCAACAGAGGTCCCTATGAATTTTCATGCTCGTCGTAGTGCTATCGCAAAAAAATATATGTACCATATCTATGAAAGCAGGTACAGGAGTGCACTTTTGAGAAATTATAGCTATCACGTCCATTATAAATTGGATCATAACAAAATGAAGGAAGCCACCAAAATGTTTATAGGTACCCATGATTTCAAGGCCTTCATGGCAAGCGGCAGTGATATTCAAGATACCGTGAGAACTATTTATAAATTAGATATTGTAGACAGGGGCAAAAATTTATATATCTACATAAAAGGCAACGGTTTTTTATATAATATGGTTAGGATTATTGTGGGGACTTTGATAGAGATAGGCATGGATAAGATGCAGATAAGCCAAATTGAGAAGTTGTTTGAAATTAAAGATAGGGCAATGGCGGGACATACTGCGCCGTCCCAAGGATTGTTTTTGGATAGGGTATATTATCCTTGACACATTGGAAACATTGAATTAAAATGTACTAGAGTGTAAAAAATAATGATCCACTGCCCCGGATCTTAACACATATATTTTGTATCATGGTTCACGAGGAGGAAAATTATGAAGTCATATATAGCAAAACCAAACGAAGTCGAAAAAAAATGGTATGTAGTGGATGCCGACGGCAAGACTTTGGGTAGGCTTTCTACGCAGATAGCCACAATATTGAGAGGAAAACACAAGCCGGAATTTACGCCGCATGTAGATACAGGGGATTTTGTAGTAGTTGTTAATGCGGAGAAGGTAGTTTTGACCGGTAAAAAATTGGATCAGTCTTTTCATACTCATTATACAGGTTATCCCGGCGGGTTGAGGCAAATTCCACTTAGGAGAATTCTTGCTGAGAAACCGGAACAGTTGATTTATAATTCGGTCAGAGGGATGCTCCCGAAAAATAAATTAGGAAGAAAAGTACTTAAGAAACTTAAGGTATATGCAGGGCCGGATCATAAGCACGAAGCCCAACAACCGGAAGTGTTGGATATATAGTTGAAGAAATTTGAAGGGAGGTAGTTATGGATGGCAGGGTTAGCATATTACGGAACAGGTAGAAGGAAAAAATCTATCGCAAGGGTAAGATTAGTGCCGGGAGAAGGAAATATCACGGTTAATAATAGAGATATTGAAGAATACTTTGATTATGAAACCTTAAAAAGGGATATCAGAATGCCCTTAACACTGACCGAAACGTTAAGTAAATTTGATGTGATAGCAACAGTTGAGGGCGGAGGCTATACGGGACAGGCCGGTGCCCTGAGACATGGAATTTCCAGAGCGTTGACCAGATTTGATGAAGGGTTGAGGGGGCCGCTTAAAAAAGCGGGTTTTTTAACAAGAGATGCAAGAGCAAAAGAGAGAAAGAAATATGGGCTAAAGGGCGCAAGGCGTTCACCGCAATTTTCGAAAAGATAATAAAACACAACCGTCAGGAGAAAACACTTCCCGACGGTTTTTTCTATTTTGCTCCCTTAATCACCCTTATCTCAACGTCCCGCTTTTCAACTTTGGCATCAATTTTGTCAACTTTTTCTTCCGGCATAGTCAATTTTTCATAAGTTAATTTATTTTCAATTCCAACAATATCAAGCCCTATTACAGATTGGAAGTCTTATAACAAATTCGGATCCTTTACCCAATCCCTCACTCCCGGCTACTATTGAACCACCATGCAGATCAACAATTTCCTTTACAATAGGTAACCCGAGACCAAGACCGCCGGTGCTTCGGGCAAGCGAATTATCTGCTTGCACAAATGGTTTAAACAGGTTTGGTAGGAGCCCGGGGACAATCCCGATTCCTGTATCGATAACCCTAATAACAACATCATTAGTGTTGTTATCTTTAGATACTGAAAATTCAACTGTTCCATTCCTTTCTGTGAATTTCAAGGAATTGGATAAAAGGTTCCCTATAATTTGCTTAATACGTGCAGGATCGGCGTTTATATATATGGAATCAGCATGATATTTTTCTTTCAAGGCCACTTTTTTCATGTTAAATTGAACCCTGAATTCATCTAAGGTTTTTTTAACAATTTCGTTTATTTCAATATTTTCTTTTATTAATTTGATCTTGTTTGTTTTTGCTCTGGTGACATCCAAGAGATCATCAGCCAGCCTTTTCAATTGGGCTGTTTGGCGCTTTATAATCTCCCTGGCATATATGTCCTGTTCGCTACCCGGGGGCACATGCTCAATCAGGGAAAGCCCCATTGATATTGCGGCAAGCGGATTCCGAAGCTCATGGGAGAGCGTTGAAATAAAATTATTTTTATAAATATTTTCTTTATGAAGCCCCTCTGTCAGTCTTTGTGCCCTTCGCTCGCTCTTTCGAAGTGCGTCTTCGGAAAGTTTTCTGCTCGTAATATCAATATGTGTGCCATAGGCTTTTATCGGTTTGCCTTCATTATCATAAACAATTTTTGCCTGTCCCAGGACCCATATGTAGCCTGAATCTGTTGTTTTAACCCTATATTCGGCAACATGCCTTAATTTCTTCTTTTCATCAGGTGAATTTTTTCTGTTTATACTGTTCATGATGGTAAGGTTTATATCCTCCGGATGGAATATTGTTGGAAGCTTTGAAAACGCTTCTTTACCGGTCATATTCCCTAACCCAATTCTATTTTTCCATGTCTCGGAAATGTAACACTCTTTCATTTCAAAGTTTACTATAAATGATCCCAAAAAGGAACTGTCAAGGATTTCAAGGTATTCTTTTTCTCTTTCCATCAGTTCTAAACGGCTACTTTCTTTCAGTTCAAATTCCATCCGTTTTTTCTCCGTGATGTCTCTTCCAATAATTATAAGGCCATCGTTTTCGAGAGGATATGCACTTATTTCAGCCCATTTGTCTGTGAATTTCGAAGGCCTTTCCCAGTGTTGGGGTATTCCCGTTTCTAAGGCTTTATAATACCTTGTGAAACTCAAGGGCTCCTTGCTTAATGGAAATATATCCCACAATGTTTTCCCGATCATTTTTTCCCTCTCGATGCTTGAAAAATATTTAGCCTTGGGGTCAATGTAAGTAATTCTTAGATTTTTATCGACAACCAGGAAAATATCTTCGGTTATTTCAAAAGATTTGATCAATGATTGATTTTTGTTATTATCAGTGCCTGAGGGCTTGTTTAAACCCATATTTGTCCCCACCCTTTAATATGCATTCAATTGCAAAAATATTTACGAAGAAACATAAACCTCGGCTAGAATTTGTTTTAAGGTATCCAAATTTATAGGTTTGACCAGATGTTTATTAAATCCGGCCTTTATTGAGTGTTTTATATCTTTCGGACTTGAATATCCTGAAATGGCAATCAGATATGTATCTTTCAGTTCGTCGTCTCGGCGGATGTATTCGGCGACATCATAACCGTTCATGCCCTCCATTCCTATATCACATAAAATAATTTCAGGCTTCCGCGTCTTTGCCTTAGCAATGCCTTCTTCCCCGCTTAAAGCGGGAGTGGCCTCATATCCCATTACATTAAGAAGTCTGCATGTCAAATCGGTTATATCCTTGTTATCATCTATTACGATTATCATCTGTTTATCTCACCCCACTTTTTTCTTTTTTGTCGTTCAAAAAAGGAAAATATACAAACAAAGATTCCTTTCAAGTTTTTTGTCCTAGAGGTCTTATTTTCTCCACGTTTTTCATTATAATAATTATAGCACCCAGAAGGTGCATAATTTGTCATATTTTGTTGTGGTTTCTATAAAATATTTAGGGCTGAAGAGAAAAATAGGAAATTTAACATTACATAATTTTAAAAGGTCTGAGAATGCAATAAAGACTGCCTACGGCAGTCTATTTTGTTTGCTTACGTCAACTTTTTTTCAAAGGCATCAATGGAATCCGCCAAAGAATCTACCTGTTTTATTAAATTCTCCAGTTCATTCGACGCTGAATGGTCCTTTATACGGCCGTAATCATTACTTGCCATTAATAATTGAATCGAACTCAGGTTTTCCCTTATCTTATTATTACATACTTTTAAACTGCTTATCTGATCCGACACACTCATTTGGTCTCTATGACTATGCACCCATATACCTCCTAACCTGTGTTATTTTTAATATTATTCCCTTATATTATAAAAATATGATTTTAAATGTAACTAAATAATATTCGTACCGCATATCACATATATTAATAAATGAATGAAAGATAATGAAAGGGGGTCAGGAATTGAGGTTGATCATCATACAAAAACGTTGGATTATCAGGGTTTTCATATTATTAATTTCAGTCACAATATTATCAAAGACGTTGCTGTACCGCAAGAAATGTTTAGAAACCGGCAGCCTTCCTACTATGGCAAAGGTAATAGTTATAGACCCCGGACATGGAGGATATGATCCGGGCAGACCGGGATTCAGTGGGAAGGATGAAAAAGACATAAATTTGGCCATTTCATTATACCTGCGCGAATATTTGGAACAGAGCGGTTCCATTGTAATTATGATCAGGGAAAAGGATACGGATTTATATGTAGATGACGGTAGCGGAAGAAGGAAGAAAACCATTGACCTGACAAGTAGAAAAGATATTGTAATAAAGAATAAACCCCATGCCCTTATAAGTATTCATGTTAACAGTTTTCCGCAATCCAGATATTATGGGGCACAAACCTTTTATTCGAGGGACAATGAGGAATCAAAACGACTGGCTCTTATAATTCAGGAAGAACTTATCAGGGTGCTGAACAATGACAATAGACGGCAAGTCATGGAAAAAAATGATGTTTACATATTAAAGGGGTTAGATATACCCGCTGTTTTGGTTGAATGCGGTTTTTTATCTAACCCCCAAGAAGAGCAGAAATTGAATGACCCACAATACCAGCAAAAAGTCGCGTGGTCTATTTATGTAGGGCTTCAGAGGTACTTTAAAACGTCTTTCCGGGAATAATTACATCGATTATGCCTATTACAAGGGCCCCAATAAGCGCACCCCATATACTGACTCTCATTGTAGGGACCAAAAATTGAGTTCCATAAAGTACAATTGCCGATATAATAAAACCGGAGAAACCCCTACCAAAGGGCGAAGCTTGAAAATCTGTCATTCTTTGAATCAAGTAGTCGACTACCGAAATAATTACAGCTGCCAACAGAACTGCCCAGATACTGTTGATTGAAAAGCCCGGTGTGAGAAAAGCTGCAATGGCTATTACTATAGCGGATAAAATAAGCCTTAGTATTAAACCTACCCAGCTATCAGCTTGTTGGGTTCTGTTATCGTTTCTTTCTTCGGACATATAAAACACTCCTTTACAAAAATTATAGTCAATTCATAGCTTGATATAGTTATTTGTAGAATTAATTAAAATTATTCTTATATTTAAATTTGATTATATAATTCTACAGGTATGGTCTGCATGAATTTTTAGTACTCTGACCCTTGATTAGATAAAGGTGGACAACTCTGTCCACCCGGTGCTATTGTAGCTCACTCTTTATTTGGTTATATTTGGTCTTTGTACTTTGTACATCCTGACTCGAAGCGGGTTTGGTTTGATACCAGCCTCTCTGTTGCATTGCATTAAATATTTGGAATTGAATTTCTTGTGCGCCGGTTAAACATTTAGTCAAATGTTGTCTCAGGTTTGGACAGGACGTCTCGGTTATACCTGTATTATACGCAGATGTTATCTGCTTTTCGGAAGTTAACAGATCATTCATTATTTCTTGTTCACTGAGTCCGGGATTATTCATCGGCATAAAAAAACCTCCTTAATATTAAGTAGTTTGTTAATGGGAATTTAAGTAATTTAGCAGTTCATTATAATGCTGTTTGTGTTTTTGGGATGATTGTTGACAAAGATTTTTCAGCTCCGTGTCGGTGCAGGAGTTAGCATAGTGGCTGAATTTTTTTGTCATTAAAGACTCATAATTCAGCTGATCCTCCAAAACCTTTAAGTTATTAGAGTCAATTTGCCCTGTTTGGACATTCATTTGCATTGACATGAAATCACCTCCTATATGATTATCGTATTTCAGTACTATTGTTTGAAAAAGGATGGAATATATAACTGGAAAGTAGTGGAGATGCATTGCGCAAACAGGGGGACGGTTCTTCTGTTTGACAATTATTTTGAAATGAAGAAATCCGAAAAGCCCCTATTGTCAAACAGAAGAACCGTCCCCCTGTTTGCTTTAAGGGATTCAAATTATGACCTAAAAAACTTGACAACATGTTTGCAATTTGATAGTTTTATCTGTAACAAAACTTTAGGTTTTAGTGAAAATTTACAAAAATTATTTCATATAATATAAATTAAAATAGAGTTGAACGGAGGAAAAATCTATGGAGGATAAAATCGTAAAAGAAGGAATAACCTTTGATGATGTGTTATTAATTCCGGCGAAATCCGAGGTCCTACCAAGCGAGGTGGATGTTTCAACGTATTTAACCAAAAAAATCAGACTCAACATTCCACTGATGAGTGCGGGAATGGACACCGTAACCGAGGCCAAGATGGCTATTTCTATGGCAAGAGAGGGCGGAATCGGGATTATTCATAAAAATATGTCTGTGGAAGAACAGGCACTAGAGGTGGACAAGGTTAAAAGGAGTGAACATGGGGTTATTGTAGATCCGTTTTTTTTATCCCCTGATCATACGGTGGGAGATGCCCTGGAATTGATGGCAAGATACAGGATTTCCGGAGTGCCGATTACAGAAAAGGGCAAGCTTGTAGGAATTATCACCAATAGAGATACACGATTTGAAACAAATTATAAAAAGAAAATATATGAAGCGATGACAAAAGACAACTTGATCACCGCAAGGGAAGGGGTAACGATGGATCAGGCCAAAGATATACTCATGGCTCACAAGATAGAAAAATTGCCCCTGGTAGATGAAAAAGGTATGCTCAAGGGCTTAATTACAATCAAGGATATTGAAAAGGCTATACTGTTTCCAAATTCGGCAAAAGACGATAACGGAAGATTATTGGCCGGTGCGGCCGTCGGGGTTTCTAACGACACTATGGAAAGAGTAGAGGCATTATATAATGCAAAGGTAGACGTAATAGTTATAGATACGGCCCATGGACATTCCAAGGGAGTAATCGAGACAGTTAAAACAATAAGGGAAAGATATAAGGACCTACAGATTATTGCGGGGAATATTGCAACGGCAGAAGCGGCAAGGGAGTTAATAGAAGCAGGGGCCGATGCCATTAAAGTCGGTATCGGGCCCGGTTCAATCTGTACGACCAGGGTGATCGCGGGGATAGGTGTACCGCAAATCACTGCTGTCTATGATTGTGCAAAGATAGCAAAAGAATATGGAATTCCGGTTATTGCGGACGGCGGTATCAAATATTCGGGTGATATACCGAAGGCTATTGCGGCAGGTGCCGGTGTTGCTATGATAGGTTCCCTGTTTGCGGGAACGGAAGAAAGCCCGGGAGAAACGATTATATTCAGCGGCAGAAGCTTTAAAGTATACAGGGGCATGGGATCCATTGCTTCTATGGAAAAAGGAAGTAGAGACCGCTATTTCCAAGAAGACAGCAGAAAACTGGTTCCCGAGGGCGTGGAAGGCAAAGTGCCTTATAAGGGGCATGTGAGAGATACTATATATCAATTAATCGGTGGACTGAGAGCAAGTATGGGCTATTGCGGAACACCCACAATAAGAGATCTACAGGAAAACGGCAAATTTGTGCGCATTACAGGAGCAGGACTAAGAGAAAGCCACCCACATGACATAATAATTACAAAAGAAGCCCCCAACTACAGCATAGAAAGCTAAATGCGGCAAGTGTGGCAAGGGTGTGGCAAGGGGACGCTTGGGTGTGGCAAGGGGACGCTTTGTTTGCCACATTTGTGTGTGTGCACATCGCAAACAGGGGGCAAACAGGGGGACGGTTCTTCTGTTTGACAATAGTCGGCAAACAGGGGACGGTTCTTCTGTTTGACAACAGGGACTTTTCGGATTACTTTATCTTAAAATAATTGTCAAACAGGAGAACCGTCCCCCTGTTTGTGCCCTGTTTGTGAAAATAAAATAGGTAAATGGGGAAAAGAAATGTATACAAGACAAGGAAAAGGTATTAAAGGATATATAAACGAACAAATCGACGAAGTCAGAAACAGAGTGAGCAATAAAAAAGCAATATGTGCCCTGTCCGGCGGAGTAGATTCTACTGTTGCCGCTGTGCTCGTACATAAAGCCATAGGAGATCAATTAACATGTATTTTTGTAGACCATGGGCTAATGCGGAAAGACGAGGGCGATTGGGTGGAGGATTTATTTAAAAATCAATTCAGAATGAATTTTGTCCGTGTAAATGCTAAAGATAGATTTTTTGGTAAGTTGAAAGGAATAGAAGACCCCGAACAGAAGAGAAAAATTATAGGGGAACAGTTCATCAGAGTATTTGAGGAGGAATCCAATAAGCTCGGCAAATTTGATTTTTTGGTGCAGGGCACCATATATTCGGATGTAATAGAAAGCGGTGCAGAAGGCAGGGCAGGCATAAAAAGTCATCACAATGTGGGGGGATTACCGGAGGATGTAGATTTCGAATTAATAGAACCCCTCAGGCAGCTTTATAAAGATGAAGTGAGGCTGGTGGGGGAGGAAATAGGGTTACCTCATGAACTTGTGTGGCGGCAACCATTTCCGGGTCCCGGACTTGCGGTCAGGGTGTTGGGTGAAATAACGGATGAAAAGGTAAATATCGTGAGGGAAGCGGACGCCATAGTTCGGGAGGAAGTAAAAAACGCCGGTTTAGAAGGCAAGATTTGGCAGTATTTCGCTGTGCTTCCAAACATCAAAAGCGTCGGAGTAGTAGACGGAAAAAGGACCTATGTACATACAATCGCTATTCGAGCAATTTCAAGTGTAGATGCCACAACAGCGGATTGGTTCAGAATACCCCATGATGTGCTGAATATTATGTCAACCAGAATAGTAAACGAGGTAAAGGGAGTAAACAGGGTAGTATACGACATCACTTCCAAACCCCCCGCTACCGTGGAGTGGGAATAGCCTGATAATGCTTCCAATAGTGTAAAAAACTATGTTACATAAAGAAGAAGGTGCCAAAATTTGAACTGTGATAAATGCGGTTTTTATTGTTATGAAGATGAGTATATCTGCCCTAGTTGTGAATCATTTTTAAAGAGAGAATACCCTACAGATGAACATGACAGATTCATATTTATTCATAATAGAATTACTGAATTTAACAAAAGAAAAAGAATAGTAAATCTATTGGGATTGAGGAAAACATTTTTTATTATAATAGTTATTTTACAGATAATTTGGAGTTTCTGGATTCATACTTTTGTAGTATATCGTTTTCCGAGCAGAACTAATTATGATATAGCTAGCTATTCTATAGTGTTTGCTATGGCTTTATATATTATAATTTTAGGAAAGCCGGAACTTCTATCAGATCATATGTGAGCGGTGCAAACAAATGAAATTGATAAAATCCATGGCGTTGGGGTGATATATGGATTTATATTTGATGGATGCATTGATTCGGATGGTCAGTTATGTTAATCTATTATATAGAACAGACATTCTGATTGGGAGTGAATAAAAATGAATTATAAAAAGGAAAATTTAATGAGTATTAAGGAAGCTAGTAAATGGGCTAGTTCATATTTGGATAGAAAGGTGACAACTTCAAATATTTCATATCTTATACAATATGGAAGGATTAGAAAAATAGAAGACAATGGAGTTTATATACCAAAAGAGGAATTAGTAAGATACTATAACTCCTATTTAGGAAAAAGGGAAATAAATTGGAAAAAACAATTAGGTGATGATTTAAACTGGGCATTATCTTTTGATAATGTGAGAGAAGCTGAAACAACAAAACATGTGCATAGGCTGCATCCATATAAGGGGAAATTTATTCCACAATTGGTGGAATATTTTCTTGATGAACATACAGATGAATTTAAAAAAGATGTATTTTTTGAAGAGGGAGATGTGGTTCTGGACCCTTTTTGTGGCAGTGGAACCACCCTGGTTCAAGCAAATGAACTGGGCATCAATGGAATAGGCATAGATATATCAGAATTCAACACTTTTATAAGCAATACAAAGATTGGTACATATGATATTAAAAATATTGAATGGGAAATAAATAATATTCTAAGGGAATTGGAGAGGCTAAAAAATACGTCAAAAATTGTTGAATTTGAAAGAGAATTGGACAACAATCTATCAAGGTTTAATAGTGAATACTTTCCCTCACCCCAATATAAATTTAAACTGAGGAATAAGGAGATAGATGGAAGAAAGTATGGTAAGGAGAAGGAAATATTATTTTTAAAAATCTATGAACAATTAATCAGCAAATACAAGATAGAATTGAGACAAGAAAAAAGAGATAGTTTTTTAGATAAATGGTATACAAAAAATATTAGGGAAGAGATAGAGACAGCGTTCAATATGATTAAGAAAATAAAAAATAAGGAGACAAAAAAAGTAGTCGCTCTAATATTGAGCAGAACCATCAGATCCTGTCGTGCAACAACTCATTCTGATTTAGCAACGTTAAAAGAGCCTGTGATGAGAACCTATTACTGTCATAAACATGGGAAAATATGCAGACCGTTATTTTCAATAACAGGGTGGTTATCTAGATATTCAAGAGACACTGCAAAAAGGCTAAAAGAATTTAATAAGTTAAGAACGGATACAGAGCAAATATGTTTGAATGGGGATTCAAGAAATATAAATATATCAGAAAAACTGAGGATAAAAAACATAAGATTATACCAGATAGTTAAAAAACGGGGGATTAGAGGTATTTTTTCGAGTCCCCCCTATGTAGGATTAATAGACTACCACGAACAGCATGCTTATGCCTATGATTTATTTGGGTTTAATAGAAATGATGAATTGGAAATAGGCCCCTTGTTCAAAGGACAGGGATTAGAGGCTAGAGAATCCTATGTGGAGGGCATAGCCCAAGTATTGGTCAATTCGATTAAGTACTTAGACGTAGATTTCGATATATTTTTGGTAGCCAATGATAAATATAATTTGTATCCCAGAATTGCAAAACGAGCAGGGTTAGAAATAGTGAACCAATATAAAAGGCCAGTATTGAACAGAACAGAACGAGACAAGGCAGCATATTCGGAAATAATTTTCCATATGAAGAGGGGGGAATAATCATGGGCCTATCAAACCCTAAAATAGAAAAAATAGCACATCTGGTAATTCAGGTTCTATACTCAAGATTCGAAAATTTTCCAAAGGATTCAAATAAAAATAGAAACGCACCGTTTCATGAGGCCTTTTTAAGGGCATTTTCAGATGAATTAAAAGATAAAGTAATACAGATTCCGTTTTTCATTAGCCTGAGTAGTTGGCTGCATGGTTTAAACACCTCGATAGGGCAAGTATTTTTTGAAAATGTAGCGCATATATTATCGGACGGGGAAAAAAGGGAATATACTTCTGGAAAGCTTGGCAACCTACAAATTACGAAGCGTCAAAAAGAAAATATAAGCAGAATAATGACTGAACTGAGCAATTCATCAAGAAGCCCAGATTTAGATATAGAAAATGAATCCATATACATTGACGATTCATCTGAGAGGGTAAATGCAATTGATTTTTCAGCAGATGTATTTTATGTAGAAGATAGCAAAATAGTAGCAATAGAATTAAAATCTGTGAAACCTAATTCGGGTGAAATGCGTGGGGAAAAACATAAAATTCTTGAAGGCAAAGCTGCGTTATATAAAAAGTTTCCAGGAAGAACTATAGAATTTTATATCGGATTTCCGTTCGATCCAACAGATGAAAAACCTACGGGGAGTAATAAAGATAGATTTATGGATTCAATCGTAGGTGGGAAAAAATACTTCCATCCTTCAGAAATTTTGTTGGGGGAGGAGTTATGGGACAAACTTTCGGGTGTAGAAAATACAATGGAAGAGATACTTAAAATAATAAATAGCATTTCTAATGTAGATTTTATGAAAAAATATGACTACCTAGTATCCTTTTCAAACAGGGATACTGAGGAATATAAACAAATCCTCAGGGAATGGAATATGTTTTCGGATTTGGAACTCCTGAGGAATGATGATGTTATATTAGAAAAGATAGGCGAAATAAGGAATCTAAAAAGAACCTATAACAGGCAAATTTTTAGGAATGGGAGATATGACTATGATAGACGTGATACTTTAAAAAACCTAGTTGAATCCTGACTTTTTATGGGCAAACAGGGGGACACAAACAGAAGAACCGTCCCCCTGTTTGGCCCCCTGTTTGGCTAAAATAATTGTCAAACAGAAGAACCGTCCCCCTGTTTGCTCGGTGTAGGGTAAAAAGTAACCACCACCAATTCCGGTCTATTAAAAATCCGGAAGGGGAAAACACTGTTTCCCAACCCCCTGCTTACAACCATTGATGTTCCCCCATCTCTATGTATCCCATTCGTATATTTTGGGAATAAACCTTGACCCGGTGCAAACATGCCGCCGATAAAAGGAATTCGGATTTGGCCCCCGTGGGCGTGTCCGCTGAAAACCAAATCCACATTCATATCTTTATATACACCGAACTGTTCAGGCCTATGGGAAAGTAAAATGTTAAAATCCGTATTTGCATGGTTGAACAGTTTCTCAAGATTATTTTCAATGTATCGGTTGCTATCGAGCCAAGGGTAGGATTTTTCGTTTTGTTTTATTGCGGGATCCGCCACGCCCATTAAACCGATTTTATCCCCGTTTCGGCTCAACACCATATAATAATTATCGATAATTTGAACATTTAATTTCTCCAGTTCACCTTTGAGTAAATCGTATTTATCGGATGATTGTTCATGGTTCCCCGAAACATAGTATATTGGCGCTATTTTAACTGCCTCTTGAACAAAATCTGTTGCCGTATCAATTTTTGTATTCCTGCTGTCTATTAAATCTCCGGTTATCACAACGATATCAGGCTTGGCTGCCTTAATCTTTTCTGTTAATCTTCCATGAAAATTCTTATTATGCAAATCAGAGACTTGCGCAATTCTATAACCATGAAAACCCTCAGGCAACTTGGGATTTTTATAGTTATAATTTGTTACAACGAGAGCATTATTTTGATATATAAAGAATACAGTTATTCCTATAAAAGCTAACGCAAGGATTGTTTTGATTGTTTTAGGTCCAACCTTCATAAAAAAACTCCTTTTTAACACGGGGACGGTTCGAGACCGCTGAAAAAGTCCCATTTTTATAAGGTCCACTGGAAGGTGTCATTCTATGGTATCTGAGCGAAGCGAAGAATCTCGCATTTTTAATACATAAGGGATTCTTCATTTCACTTCGTTACATTCAGATTGACACGATTCGGGACTTTTTCAGCAGTCTCGGACGGTTCTGTTGTTAATTTTAATTCCTAACCCCTTATACTTAATGTTATTTTATTTCAAACCCATGATACCTGGTTCCCTGAAAGGTTAACTTTCCAATGTCACCTTCTGCTAAAAGTCCATATTCTTTTCCGGAAACACGAAATTCCATCCTGTCGCCACTTTCCACCTGAAATGTAACATAGTAGGTAGTGGAGGTATGATGATGGTGGTGTCCATCATGGACACTGGTACTGTTCGACGTATGACTGCGCTTTGAAACAATTTTGGCCGCTACGCTTAAAACCGGCTGTTTGTTATTGTTACTCCATTCCTTGATTCCCTTAACAATGTTAAATATTAAAAGCGAAAATACAAAAATAAAAAATAATGGCACAAATATTCCTAAAAAATCAAACATTTTCATACCCCGCTTTCCATCTGAGTAGACAATCGTTGTTTTTCCTATTTGATAAATATTTGTTATTTTATCATTTTTCTAAATTTCTTTACTCTAACATATTATCACAAATACCTATAATTTTTCAATAATGATAATAGACTGAGCTAACACAGGGACGGAACTAACACAGGGGCGGTTCTATTGTTAATTTTAACGTGAATTAACAACAGAACCGACAGGCTGTGTGAAAATTGTCATCCTGAACGAAGCGAAGGATCTCAAATGACCTAAAAGCGAGATTCTTCGCTTCGCTCTGAATGACAAAAAGTAAAAAAGTGCTTTTTCACACAGCCTGTTGTCCCCGCGTTAATTTATTAGGAAATAGCCTAGCCTTAGTTTGCCGTCCCCTATCATCTGTCAGCAATTCTCAAATTCCTATTGACAAATCAGTCTACAAGATATAGACTATGATTAACAAGGTCTACGAATCATAGACTGAAAGGGGTTGTTTATTTATGGTTGAATACAGGCTCACAGAGGCGGAAGAAAATTTTGCGGATATAATATGGGCAAATGAACCTATCAGGTCACCGGAATTGGTGAAAATTTGCGAACAAAAGTTTAATTGGAAAAAATCTACCACCTATACAATGCTGAAAAGACTTGAAAAGAAGAAAATATTCAGAAATAAAAACAGCATAGTAGAAGCATTAGTTAAAAGGGATGATTTTTATGCGGGGCGGAGCAAAATATTTGTCGAAGAAAATTTTGATGGTTCTTTACCTAGATTTTTAACAGCATTTACAAGGACGAAAAAGCTAAACAGGAGCGAAATTCAGGAATTACAGAAGCTAATAAATGAGTACAAGGAGGAAATGTGATGGATAAATTATTTTTACACATTATAAATATGAGTATTACCTCCGGCTATGTAATTTTATTTATCATAGCAGTCAGGTTATTTTTGAAAAAGGCGCCGAAAATATTTTCTTACGGGCTTTGGGGGATAGCATTTTTACGATTGATATTTCCATTTTCCCTTGAAAGCATATTCAGTTTGATATCAATTAATACAAAAACTATACCGGATAATATAGGATATATGCAAACGCCACAGATTCAAAGCGGAATTACGGCAATTGACGGTGTGGTAAATAGGGTATTGCCTGCACCTGTTATGCTGGCAAGTGTAAACCCCATGCAGATCCGGATTTTTGTAGGCAGAGTAATATGGATAACAGGATTGGCAGTATTATTAATTTACGGCATATTTTCCACACTGAGACTTTCAAAAAAATTAAAATCAGCAACCTCCTTATACGATAACATCTATAAAACAGATATTATAGGGGTTCCTTTTGTCTTCGGGTTAATAAGTCCCAAGATATATTTACCGGATAATCTTTCCGAGGCCGAAAAACCTTATATTATAAGGCACGAGCAGGTACATATCAAAAGAAAGGATCATATAATAAGGTTTGTAACTTTTGTGATAACATCCATCCATTGGTTTAATCCCATTGTATGGCTTGCGTTTTATTTAATGGGTGAGGATATGGAATTATCTTGTGACGAATCGGTAATGAAGGAAATGGGTCATAAAATAAAGAGGGATTATTCTAATTCCCTTTTAGCATTATCTGTCGGGAAAAGAGTAATAGGGAGCTCACCTGTTGCATTTGGCGAAAGCAATACAAAAGGCAGAATTAAAAATATATTGAATTATAAAAAACCTAAATTTTGGGTTGTGGTGGGAGCTATTGTTGTAGTTATAGTGTCGACTATAGGGTTGTTGAGCAATCCAATCGGTAACGGGGGAAAAAATATTGATGCAGGCCATGTTCCCGTGGGGGTTGACAATAAAAATACGGGATTTAAAACAATTCCGCTGACTGCAGAAGAATTGGGGTATTTTAATAGTGACGAATTTTTTAATGGGGAATATATGAATATCCGGAATCAATTTTTGAGTTCGCTTTACGATGTACCTGAAAAGATCGATTTATTCAACCTGTTCTACTGTGGCAGCGGCCTTGAGGAAACTCCTACGGAAGCGGAAAAGGCCGCTATTATCGCGTATAATAACTGGGATATGGAGCCGGACTGTGCCTGCACGAAAATCAGCCGTGCCAACATGGATGCAGTGCTTACAAAATATATGGGGTTGACTCTTGCAGACACAGAGGGCATAGGGTTAGAGAACTTTACTTACTTGGATCAATATGATGCATATTATTATTATCATGGTGACACAAATTATCGTATGCAGATTTCGTTTTTCCACGGAGAGCAAGAAGGTGATACCATTCGTCTTTTCTACGATGATTCGTTTACGAATGAGGGGGAAATAATACTTACATTGCAAGAACAGGGAAATACTTATATTTTTGTGTCTAACAAAAGGGTAGTGCCCTAGGTGTCAAAAGAGTGAAGACCCGTTAAGTATTCCCATTGCTTTGAGATGATTTTTTACCCTGTTAGTGTATAATATTTGTAGGCAAAAATGCATAAAAAGGAAGAGCATCCTAAAGAGCCCTTCCCTATACATGAATCATCCATTATAATGTAATTGTCGA